>Ga0233449_1001296_pt1 | contig 23418 bp, 26 predicted proteins | sample SI_124_October20_FD_183012 | JGI IMG/M metagenome (GOLD analysis project Ga0233449, IMG submission 183012) | Seawater microbial communities from Saanich Inlet, British Columbia, Canada - SI_124_October2016_200_MG | ecosystem: Environmental > Aquatic > Marine > Inlet | place: Canada: British... | reverse complement strand
ACTCGTGTTATTTTATAATTATCGGGTAACTTAATATTACCAATAGATTCTGTTAACACATACATCATCGGATTTTTAGATATGGAAATAGATTGAAGAAAATGTTTTCTATAAAATTTCATACCATATTCACCAAATATAACCCATTTATGTTTAACCGCTAATGCACATAGTTCATCATGTATGTTACTTGGTATGAATTCCTTAGGTATAGATAATTCTATATGATGAGACAAAGTATCCTTAAGTAATTCCAGACGAGCATGAACCTTTTCCCAACGACTTATGTCTCCAAGAGGACGAGACAACTCTTGATACAGACTCATTTTTAAGAAATTTATGGGAGCGTATTTAATACCGCTACGAGTAATACTTGTCTCTAATAATGTTTTATATATATTCTCATGAATATAAGTAATATCAGCAATAGGTATAAAATTAACGAATACCTTAAATGTGCCTGCGGATACAGCGGATTTGGCTTCAACGTTCTCATAACCTCTGTCTGCATATATCTTTGCTAATTCTTTGGCGTGTTTGTATGCGTTTGGCGAGAAAAAATCATAATCAGGAATGTCTAATGTTTTGTCATATATTTTTTTCTCTTTAGGTAACATCACATTAATAGCGCTCCCACCATAACATATTAAGTCTCGTTCCTTGATAAAATTTTCTACGATATGAACTACTCTATCTTCAAGTTGAATTTTCTTTATTTTCTTATGTATAATTTCATTTTGTTTAATTGCATCAGCCAACATGATATATAGTTACATTTTAAAGTAATTTTTCATAGGTAAAAATGAAGATAACTTAAATGCTTTTCTATACTCGATAATAAATGGATCATATGTTTTCTGATTCATAAAAATGAAATTATATCGTTTATCAAACCCTAGGTTTAGTGAATCATAATTTTTAGCATTAGGATGAACATTAGGATATATACAAGACATCTCGTCGTCTGTATCTATAGTGGAATCACTAGCACGTATACTTGTATTAGTTAGACCAAATTTAACGAATGTTATGTCACTTAACATGGAATCTTCAAATGTAATTTTATTACCAATAGATTCTCCTATGTCGACCATAATAATAACTTTATTGCGAAGTTCCTTAAATGTATAATCTTTTAACAATTTACGATTATCTGGAATTAACAAACTAAACGTATCGGTGAATGTATTAGATATATATTTATATATTTTATCGAAAATTGCTTTGTTGTTGCTATTAATTCTAAAATTTAAAAACAGTGGAGCATTTACATTTGAGTTTACTTGATATTTATTACAGAACAGTTGATTTACTTCTATTAATGTTCTTCCGAGACTAAGATAGTTGTATATTTCTTTATATTCAAAACTCTTATTAGATGATGCGGCAATAATAGGTTCTTCATTTAATGAAAAGATTTGGAAATCTAGACATCTTATATTTGATTTAAAACAAAATTTCAAAGCACAAAGGTCAACATAATCATTTTTAATACCACCAATACAACAACAATTATATGCTGATTTAACAAACATTTCTTTCATAAGAACGTCATTTAATTTCTTGGATGTTAGGTCTTTTTCTGGTTTATAATCATCCAATATGGAACATATATAGGTTCGCCTGTTGGTAATATTGAATATGATTAACACAACGATTAAAAATATTATCATAAAACTAATATGTGGTAAATAGTATGACAATTCCATGTTATATATAAGGAACATAATATAATATAAAATATACCTTCTCTATATTATAATGGCTGGCGGTCTAATGAATCTTATCGCAGTGGGCAATCAAAATATTATATTAAATGGCAATCCCACTAAAACATTCTTTAAGACAACATATGCTAAGTATACCAATTTTGGTATGGAAAAGCATCGTGTTGATTTTAATGGAAATTTAAATATATCAAGTAATCAATCAACAACATATCGTTTTAAAATACCAAGGTTAGGTGACTTAATTATGGATACATATGCTGTTGTAACTATGCCAGACATATGGAGTAGTTTTTCGGATGTATCAAACACTATGCCATATGAATTTAAGTGGGTAGAATATTTAGGATGCGTATTGATAGATCAAGTAGTTATTAAATGTAATGGCGGTATCCTTCAACAGTTTTCAGGAGATTATATTAAACATTCGCTTGAAAGAGATTTGTCTCAATCTAAAATAGAACAATTTCATTCGATGATAGGACATGAACCTAATATGCATGACCCCGGAAAGGCATATGGGCGAAAGGATAACTATCCAAACGTAAAGTATAATCTATCAGAACCTTCAATTAAAGGACGAAACTTATACATCCCATTGCCATTCTGGTACACCCATTCAAGTAGGGTTGGATTTCCTATGGTTTGTCTCCAGAACGCCGAACTGGTTATAGAGGTAACCCTTAAACCTATTAAGTCACTTTTTACTATTTTAGATGAAGACGGTATCCGTAAGGCACCAAACTTTGGTATCATAAGAGAACAACTATTTAATTTTATACAACAACGGTCTAACGATTATGTAACCACCCTAGTCGACTGGAAGATTGATTTGCATTTAATTTTAACATATGTTATATTGGACACCCAAGAACAAAATGTGTTTGCTAAAAATGAACAAAAATATTTATTTAAGGACGTCCGTGAAAAAACCTTTTTTAATGTAATTGGTACACAACATTTAGACCTTGAATCTAATAATTTAGTATCCAGTTGGATGTGGTATTTACGGCGTAATGATGCGTATGAAAGAAATGAATGGACTAATTATACAAATTGGAAATATAAAAACACACCTAATGTGGTGATGGAATATTCGTATGATAAACTATATACAAATCTACCTGAATTAACCTCTGTAAATAATAATAAATTAATATTAGAAAAAACCACAATCCTTATGGATGGAGTAAATCGTGAAAATGAATTCGACGCAGATATATATAATTATATTGAAAAATATAGTAAATGTGATGGATTTATGAGCGATGGAACATATTTATATAGTTTCGCGGTGAATCCTTCTTGTAAGGTTTTTCAACCGTCAGGAGCAATGAATTTTAACCGCTTTAAGAAGGCCGTGATTGAAGTAAAAACAATATTTCCAGAAGCTAACCCAGACGCCGTAGTAACGACCGTATGTGATAATGATGGTAACATTATTGGTGTATTAGATACATCTCAGCAAGATAATTATTTATATAGTTTTGACTTATTTTTTATAGAAGAAAAATACAATATCATCCAATTTTCGTCGGGGACTGCGGGGTTGGTATTCGCCAGATAATATAAACCTAATATAATGACAACCACGTCACAAAGGATATTAGATAAGTTGTATGTGTCCATTTTAACTATCTGTATTGAAATAATGATGTTTCTGTATACGTTATTATTATCAGGTTCATTGATTACTACATTCGTGACACGTGGTTACGATGACAATGCTAAAAAATATTCATTATTTTACTCACTTATGCTGTATGTCTTATTGGCCGGTATATACATGTATTTAATAGATAAAAAGTTAAAAAAAGAAAAAAATAAAGAAATAAAGTCAAAAGAAAAACAATACAATAAGGTCATGTTTGACGGTGATATGTTCGCAAACAGAATGCTTTATACTTTACTAGGTTCTAGTATAGTAGTACCAGTATCGGGAGCATTATACAGTTTAAATACAAACTATGATTGGATTCCAAAGGCGATGTTTATAACAGCAGTATTAGCGGCAACATTAATTGCTATTATAATAGGAATCGTTACGCGTCCGGGTGATAAAGTATGGCTTGCGGCTAGGTTTGCTTATTATTGTATCTTTATATTTGGATTAATACCTTATATATATAAACAAATTGATACAGAAGAAGATAATATATATAAAACAATACGTTCTGTTGCCATAATAGCCGGTATGTTAACTACAATTATGTCTATAGTCTTATTTTTAATAACAAACATGACTGAATTTAAAGACTATTATTCGGTCATATCCATTATGTCCTTAATATTTGGTGGTCTAATTTTGATAGGCTCTGTATGGTTAGGATTTAAAAATATAACACCCATATCATTAACTAATTACATAACACCCATATCATTAACTAATTACACGGATCTAAAGCCAGAACATATCGTAGCAGGAACGATTGGAGCTTTTATTATATCAATGCTTGTGATAATATCACTATGGATGAGTGGGACTGCCATGATGTTACCTATGGGTATAATTTTATTAATAATATTTGGTATGGTAACTATGGGTATGGGTGTTAGTGGAATGAAATACGGTATCAGTAAACAGATAGGAGAGATGACAAATGAACGTAAGTTAATGATGTTAGGGGGATTAATAATATTTGGTGTAGCTTCTGGTATCACGGGTATGTTTGTTGGATGGAAATATGGATTAATTAACGGATTTATTTTAATATCAATCCTAATGGGTATATTGTTTAAACATAATACAATAACAGCTTCTACTTCTATTAGTCTTAGTAATGGAGGCGTTTCTGGTGGAGGTGGTGGAGGTGGCGCGTAACAAACAAAAAAAAATTATAAGAGACAAAACCACTTAGTAAAACTACTATTTAAACACAACGATTAAATATAGATATATATGGGTAATAAGAAAAATAAGTCAAAAAATCCAACTACTAAGGTTAGTTTATGTACTCCAACATTTAATCGTCGACCGTTTATTAAGATGATGATTGATAACATAATGGCACAAACTTATCCAAAACATTTAATGGAATGGATTATAGTAGATGACGGAACTGACCCAATAGGTGATCTAGTAAAGGATATACCATTTGTCCATTATTTTTATGAAGAAGAACGTATGGATCTAGGTAAAAAGCGTAACTATATGCATAAAAAATGTAAGTTCAACGGTCCTGACGACATTATTGTATATATAGATGATGACGATTTTTATCCACCAGAACGTGTAAGTCATTCAGTTGAAATGTTAAATAAAGATAAAAATGCCTTGTGTGCTGGTTCAAGTGAATTATATTTATGGTTCAACGAATTAAATAAAATGTATAAGTTTGGCCCATATGGTCCAAATCATTCTACTGCCGGTACATTTGCTTTTAAGCGAAAATTATTAGACGATACCTGTTATGAAGATGATGCGCTGTTGGCCGAAGAAAAGCACTTTCTAAAAAATTATACTGTACCCTTTGTTCAACTGAACCCACTTAAAACCATATTAGTTGTGGCACATAGTCAAAATACGTTTGATAAAAAAAATATCATAGATACTAACAGTAAAATGTGTAACGAATCTAGTTTAGTTCCAGGTAGTTTTATTAAAAATAAAAATACCAAAGAATTCTATGTTGATAAACTGGATGACCTATTAAAAGTATATGCTGATGGAGATGTCTCCAATAAGCCTAAGGTGGTTGAAGAAATAAAAAGACGCAAGAAACTTCAGCAGGTGAGACAAGTAATGAGAACTGAACCAGACGGAACGAAGACACCATTGTCTCAAAATGAATTGGTAGAATTATTTGAAAAGGTTAATAAAGAAAATCAAGAATTAAAAGCTCAGAAGTGTGCAACGGTGTCTCAGACATTACCTGACGGAACTGTTAAAACATTAAACGTAAATGATATGGCACAGATAATTAAACAACAGCAAGATGAAATAGCACGACTGAAGGCGACAATTCAAACACATGATGACACACAACGCAATAATAATATTATACTATCTAATGGTGTCGACATAGCTAAAATTACAGACCTAATCAAGCAATTACATGCAGAATTATAAAATTGATAAGGTAACGATTATAGTGATATTATAAAATGGAAGAACATTGTGCTTACCTTATCACACATATTATAAAAACAAACCCTGATGCGGTTAGATGGACACAATCTACGTGGGCTTCTATGCTAAGAAAAACAGAAGACAAACTAAATGAGGAGGCAAACCAAATGGTTGATGATAACTTCGATGAAGAAGAACGATGTAGTATTTGTCTCGACACAATTGAAGAGGATGACTTCTCGTTGCCATGTAACCATACATTTCATAAAGGTTGTATAAAAAGATGGAGTCAAAAATCAAAAGCCTGTCCGTTGTGTAATAGGATACATAATATAAAAATATAAATATAATTATATTATGCATAGACAAATAGGATTTGGTTACTATAATAAAGAGGATAAAATGAGAAAAAATTTATATATAGATAATAGTAACACTGCCTATTTTTATTATGGTATTGATAAATATAGTTTTAAATTAGATGATAGACAGATGTATAATATACATAAGGGTTTTTTATTAAATATTACATTAACCGAACAAACGTTGTCTGAGATTTTACGAGACAAATTACAGGTGTCTCCCATATTTTATTTTTACATTGGAACATTGAAGTAAGTATAGATTCGCTTATTTTCTTGTGGGGTAAGATCGTGTAAATATGTATTATTTAAACACAAGTTATATAGTTCCTTTTTAGTTTTATTTAATGTATTTGATATTAAAATAATAAAATTTCTGTTGTTATATTCGGTACTATATTTAGTTAAAATTTTGGTAAATCTACAAACTCTTTTTTTGACAGTAACCTGTGTGTTATTATAAATATACCAATTATATATAAATTTTAATTGGTAACTAATATCATTATATAACCATAATTGTTTTTGAAAACTAATTCGGTCATAATAATCACCATTACAAAAATTTAATAAAAACCTATTATAGAACCCAACGTGTTTACTAGTTAGGTCATTGATGATATTTTCATGGAATAGTAGACATTGTGTAGCCTTTTCTGTGTCCAATGTTTGAAGTGTCTTGTTTGTTTTAGAGGTGATATCTTGTATATGAATGTATATATTTTTATTGTAAGAGACATTATCGTTAGTCAGGTGAATAGAATTACATAGGGATATTAATTCTTTAATTTTTTTTTCAGTCTGATTGATACCAGATAAAACTAGTTTATACATAAAAGGAATTTTATTTTTCTTATGATGTTTCAACATTTTTATGATATCATTAATATTTTTTTTTTCAGAGACATTTAGTACATCAATATCGTCGATAATAATGACCTTTTCTTTTTTTACTTTATGAAATAAACTCATTACGTCTGTGTCGGATATAAAATATGATGGATTAATATTCTTGAGAGAGACAAAAAATAAATTGTATTTATCTCTCGTAAAATATTGGTTAATTAACCGTGTCTTCCCTGTTCCAGATTTGCCATAAATATAGATAGGTTTATTTTCACGGATATATTCTTCCATTTATAGATATTTATGACAAATGTTTAACCATCAATCTATACAAATACTATTATTATTTGTAATTCCATCCCATTTTAGGCGACAGTTGTTAGCCCATTGTTTTTTCCTACAGACACCACTATTTAAGTCAATACCTTTAATTTTATATTCAGGTTTGTTAAAATCTTCTTCGAAACAGGTTTCATCAGACATATAAAATAAATTTGTAATATCTTTGCATTTACCGGTGTCATAATCTATATTATAGTAATCTGGACATGCTGGTATATGAGGAGGAAATTTATATTTAACATCTGTGTTGGCTAAGGAACTATATATCATATACAGCGAGACAAATAACACGAATAAGAATACGATTAAATACTCAATCATTTATAATATGTTCATATAATAATGTCAGGACGAGTAAATATCACACAACAAGATGGGACTCCATTATTTTTACAGACGAGTGTAGATGTTGACGATAAATCTAATTACTATAGTGCTACTAAACATATGCTTCAGGCAAGTGGTTTAACAAACGAATATTTTAGTGCCAACAATATAAACCATGTTCATCAACTTATTAAAGAAAGAGTTTATGAAATATCAAATAAAAAATATTTAATAGACAATCAAAGTCGTGATGAATTAAAAATAATTATGAAAAGTATATTTCTTCAGAATTCTACCTTTAGCCAATCAAAAGATGAGATTAACCGTCTTAACGAGATGGTTGTGGCGGAGGCAGCAAGGATTATTTATACAGAACTGTTATCCTATTTAAAATATAAAGAAGACGCATCTACATTAGTTAAACCAATGAGCCGTCCAGCATATTTACATAATGATAATAGTATTAAATATCAACTACCTTTTTAAACCGGGTCTCTTTCTATACCATATTCATTTTTCACAAATGTTTTATTATTCGTAAGACTATCAGAGAGTTGCACTATAGTTCCAGTATGAGGACGCGAAAGTAATGCTTCATATGTATTTTCGTTAATACTAGGGTTAGGTGATAATTTATATATTATAATTGGTGTAGTGTAAATATGTGATGCGGCTACGCTTGTGATCATTAGATTAAATCTTTGTATAAAAAGATGTTGATGATAAACATTTGATATATTGAACACCTCTTCAATCATATCATTTATATCGAACATATTTATTTTTTCCTGTATTGGTGTTATAGTTGTACTATATAATTCAACGCTTGATGTCATCAGTAGTTTTAACATGTCTATTAATGCTTGGGCTGATGGTAAATTAAACCAGGTGTGTGCTAGTGTATGTATAGATGAACGTCCTTTAGGACATGGCATTTCACTGGATAAGTAGTGTTTTAATATACCGGTTAATAAAAACCATCCGGTCCTGCCATAACCAGCATAACAATGAATTAATGTACAGTTATTTTTTAATGTATAATCAGCTGTAGCGAATTTATACCAAGCATTAATAGAACCACACATCATATCTTTAATATATATGTCATCATAAGTTATATTATCATCTTCTCTTTCTGTTTTCACAAGTAGTTTACTTGCTAACCACGATGATTTTTCCATATCTTCATCTTCACCACATCCACTGGGTTGCCCTCGTTTATCACGACATGCTTGGAGAGACACTAATTTTTTAATTCCAACTATGTACATATAGAATGTAAATGTCTTAAAGCACCCTACATAAGATGACTCGTCTTCAATGACAGGTGGCATACTAGAACCATATAAATGTAAACCTTTCACTGCTGTTAACGTGTTCCATTGTTTTCTACCAGCCTTCCAATGTGGATCTATTATTTTATCGTCAAAGCTAATATTTTGTATGGACATTATATAATGACTACAAAAATTATAAACCCTATATTATTTAATATAAGTAGATCACTTAAACTTAAACCTAAACCTAAAAATTCTACAGTAAAAAATACAGTAAATAAGAATTATCCACACAGAAAACATAACATACCACCTAAAAAAAAATTAGAGCTATTAAAAAATGTAATCATTGATATACCTATAACAGATGAAATCCAGAAGCGTCTACAAAATGTACTCATTACTGAAAAATGTCCGAATCAAATAAATAAAGAGATATTATTAGAACACATTGTACCTGAACCATTACGAGATAATGTACCATATTCTAAAGAACAATTATGGGAAGCATATTATAATGTAGTATATAATAAACACACTACTTCTGATAATAATTACATTAATTCAAATAACAATAAAATCCATTTTAATGACTTCGGATTATATCTTGATAAAAATACATTGCAAAATGATGACAAAATTTACATATTTAATCCAATAGAAAACGACACACAAATAGAGAAACCTGAATGTGACCCATTTAAAGTTAATAAAAATAATATTAAATTTGGATAGATTAATAAAAATATTTACTTATTCTTAATATTACTTATTCTTAATATTTACTTATTCTTAATATTACTTATTCTTAATATTTACTTATTCTTAATCTATAACACCCCTCGTAATTCAGCCAGTTCGTGTAACCACATTTCCTTATTGGTTGTTCCTTCTATTTTTTTAATTTCAGCCTTCTTGGTGTTATATTGTAATTTTAATGACTCTACATTTTCTTCACAAACACAATCCATACTCATTTTAGTTAGATACTTGAAGCTATCATCTATCTTCATGTATTGCTTATCTTCTAGTAACTTATTAATAACATCTGTTGTCTTTTTACGTAAGTCAATAGTATCGTCTAATAATTCGTTGATATATTTGTATTTATTTTTAAGAACCTTCTTCTCGTCGTTGAGTTTTTGTAGTAAATACACACGTCTCTGTTCATAATAATCTAACCTAACCTTGATAAAATCATCACATATATCGTCGGCAGAATCATATTTGATTAAAGTATCATCTTGATTAAATAGATGTAGATTAGTAGTTGAGATTGTAGATTTTAATTTGAATTCCTTTTCAACCTGCTCCGTGCTAAGTGTTGCTTTAAGTGTTATGTCAAAGGTAACATCAGTATCAGTAGACATGTCATTATAGTCTTTAATTTTACCATCAACAATACATTTTTCTAAGAATTTCTTATAGTCATCCGTCCAAGTGTGAATAGGAAGTTCTGTAATTGATAGTTTAGTACCACTTAGACTATACTTTCCGTGAGACATATATTGGTGCGTATCCTCTTTTGTGATAGTCCCTTTAAAACCCTTATAGTATGGTACTAATTCACCACCATGTTCTTCTCCTGATAATTCACGTTCAATATAAGTAATCACATCAAGTGGATTGTAACTAGGAATGTCAGTGCTGAATCCAGTCCCGATACCCTTTGATCCATTTACTAAAATTAATGGTATAATAGGAACATAATATTGTGGTTCTACTAACGTCCCATCGTCATTTAAATAATTTAATACAGCATCGTCCTCTTTAACGAATAGATGTCTCGTAATTTTATTTAGGTAAGTAAAGATATACCTCTCCGCTGCGTGGTCTTTACCACCATTTAGTCGCGTACCAAATTGACCACTCGGAATAAGCAGATTAATATTATTAGAGCCTACATAATTCTGTGCCAGATTAATAATAGCACCATTAAGACTATTTTCTCCGTGGTGATACCCAGAGTTTTCTGAAACATAACCACTAAACTGTGCAACCTTAATTTCTGTTGTAAGATTTTTCTTAAACGCACTATATAGAATCTTACGCTGACTTGTTTTTAATCCGTCCATAAGATTTGGAATAGAACGGTCACAATCATATTTCGAGAAATGAATCATCTCTTTATTTACAAAATCTGATAGTGTTACCTCTACCTTTGATAAATTAAGTGTGTCAGTCCGGTCATACTTACCTAACCATGATTTACGTAGAGTAGCCTTTTCCTTTGCCTTATTAAACACCATATCTAGATTTTCTCGATCATTGTCTACTACACACAAGTTCATAATCTTTTTATTGGTAAAATATTCTTTAAACTCAGCACCTGTGCTTGTACCAAGACCCTTGTAATATTTAATTTTCCATCCGTCACCATTATTGTGTTCAGATTTCCATTGTTCATAATCGTTTTCATTATAGAATGCTGTTGTAGTTTTATTACGTGTTGCCTTAAGAATCGGAGTATTCATGAATCCTAAGAACCCATCCAGTTGAAGTAGAGATGGCCATAGACAATCAAACATATTAATACATAATCCTTTAATATGGCTACCATCTAAATCTTGATCTGTCATAAATAGAATCTTACCATAACGTAATGTATCAGTGTTAGTGTAAACTTGATTGCTCGTAAGTCCCATAATCTTTTTAATTTCTGTAATTTCTTTATTATCGTTAATACTTTTTAATGTCTCGCCACGCACATTTAATAACTTTCCTTTTAATGGATATACTCCAATAACATTCCTATCTTTTGTGGCAAGTCCAGATAAAATACCTGCCTTAGCTGAATCACCCTCGCATAAAATTAATGTGGTCAGTTTTGAATTTTTTGTCCCAGCATAATTTGCGTCAACTAACTTAGGGATACCTTGGATATTCTTATTTTTATTACCATCCGTCTTCTTAGAATTATTTTTCTCTTTAATATTACTTAGGTTACATGAATTTTCCATAATACCTAGTTTGGCTAGTTTCTCAATAAACTTATCACTGACAACACAAGTAGAACCAAACTTACTATAGGGTGTATTTAAGTAATCTTTTGTTTGACTATCGAATGCTGGATTAACTACCGTACAATTCACAAATAAGGTGATTTGTTCTTTAATAATAGACGCTTTTACTTCTACCTTCTTCTTCTTTAAAATAAACGCAATCATTTTTTTAGTAATTTGTCCTAAAATATAATCTACATGCTTTCCACCCTTACCAGTAAATATACCATTGACAAAGGATACCTGTCTAAATTCATCCGATAGACACACACAATAAGTCCATCTAGGATCTGATGTCTCATATATTTTATCTTGTTCAGTATAAAGTTCAATATATTTATTAAAGTCATTACTTTTAATAAGTTCACCATTTAGTTTGACCTTGACAGTTTTTTCAGTAATACCTGCGATATCATACACACGACGTTGAAATAATGAAATCATCGCAGGCGTTAGTTCTTTAAGACCCAGACGTTTATAATCTGGAATAAATTCTACAGTAGTGTATGGTTTTACTTTTGATTTAACTACAGATGGCTTATGAATGACATCCAAGTTATTTTCAAATACCTGACTATACTTAAGTCCCCGCACTTTATCTACTGTCTCAATCCTACCATATGTAGACCAGATTAAGACTAATTTAAATCCAAATCCATTCTTGCCACCAGTAATTTTTTCCTCATCTTTATTATAGTTAGTAGATGTTCGTAGATGTCCGAAAATTAATTCGGGAATCCATACATCATATGTTGGATGCTTTTCAACATCAATACCATTACCATTATTTGTCATCGTAATTTTATTATTATCGATAGTAACATTAATATCAGTTACTAAATCTGTTTCGGGAATAGTTTGCTTCAATGTATTCATACGGATAACATGGTCACGACAATTCACAATACCCTCATCAAATAATTTAAATAACGCTGGATTAAAATCAATTACTTTTGATTTTACTTTTCCATCTTGGAAAACATAAGATTCACCATTAACATTTTCAATTGACCCAATATACGTATCAGGATTATCAAGAATATGCTCTTTGTCGGTTTTCTTTTGGTATTGCTTTTCAAGAGTGGATGCCATTATATTTAAGATGTGTATATTTTTATATCAATTTTATATAACGTATGAATTCTAATCGTGTTGATGAAAGATTTGTTGATTTGACACCAGCAAACAATTTGTCTCGTAAACAACTACAAGCAAAAATGATTACGAACCGAAAAATGATATCATATCATAATTCACGGATACAAAATATATACAATACTATTTTAAATTCTACCTATTTAGACAACTTAAATTTGTCTCTGACGCTGGGAGTTGAAGGATATAAATATTATTGGAACATCTTATTTAATTCACCTAAGACACCACAGGCTAAAAAAAATAAAATATTCGAGTATAGAATCTTTGCTTATCCGATTGTATATGATGTGAGATTTCCATCTTTTGTCAGTGAGACATATGTAATATATGAAGATGATGAACGTGTATATGTGTATGGAGATTTATCCGGTAACCAAATTAATGGATTGTCTGAATATACTGGAGAAGTTCCAATGACTGTACAAGGTAATAATATAGAACTATTAAACGTGGGTAATGTCATACATAATACATTGCAATTGACAAATAAATATGGTATCCATACTACATTAGACTTGACATTTAAAAAACAAATTACATACACATACACAAGCGGTAGTGTAGTATATTATCAATATACATCAACGTCAGGTGAATATGGAGGAACAACTGAGACATATCTATCCAATTTAATAGTAAATGACATTACAAGTTGGCAAAAGTACATAGACAGACATATGTCTCAAGTGTTTACACGAGATGGAAATAGAATAAATATTTATGGAAGTCTACTAAAGGACACACATATAGAAATAAATAGTACCAATCAGATATCGTCCTCTTTACAGGGATACATAGAAGACTCTAAATTATATTTAAGTAAATCTTATTTGTCTTTTAGTGATTTTGTTATTACTGGTAATAATGTTATAAATATAACGAACCCGTATGGTGTAACTATAACATTACAAGCAGCATTCTATCGTGGTGTATTCCAGGATTACCGTGTGCCTAGATGGATATTTTCTGTGACCGGGTTATATACATACGGGTTAAATGTATTGAATGTAGCGGATGTGGATAGCTGGGAATCATTCTTTAACTATGAACCAGATTTAACATTAGATGATAATAATAATATATCAAGTTGGGAGACATATACTGAAGATTATAAATTATATTTAAGTAAAACGGATGCGTCTGATAATATAGTTACTAATGAAAATAAGATGAGTTACCACGTATATTTAGCGGATACAGACTTAGATGTAGATAAATCTAATTTATCCACTAGTGATACGGTAACCACCGGTGATAATATAATAAATTATTATGTGAATATAGTATATAATGCCGTTTAAGAAGACAATAGGATCACGAGCGGAGGTATTCCATGGAGTTGCTAAACACACGTCCGGAGGATTAGAGAAAAAACACCTGCTAAAAAACAAGGCCGGACAGTTGGTATCCAAGGCGAAACATTTTACTGCCAAGAAAGAGAAGCGTTTGGAAAAATATGGATATTTTGCCAAAAAGGGACAGTTCGGATACGTAAAGAAGACACCAAAGGATGTCTCCAAGAAGACTACTCGCAAGAAGACTCTCAAGAAGAAGTCCACTCGTAAAAAGCCATAATAATTATCCACTAGATCTAATTCTGCGTTTAGATTGAGTAATCACACGATTATTATCTAATGCGAACATCGAACTAACATTAGCATTACCTACTTGAATACTAGCTTTATTTCTTATATAACTAGCATTATCGACAAACTTTTTAGTATGTACAGGTGTATCGTTAAAGGTAGAATCTTTTTTAGATGATGTTTTAGTATACATTTTGCGTAAAAAAGCATAAGCTTGAGCATTTGAGCTGGTTAGGTCTTTTACAGGGGATGACATGTATATATTACGCATATACTTTTAAAGGTTGGTTTATGTGTGTATGTTCATCACCAGAATCTAACAGAAACCAAAAATAAATAAAATTAACCGCACTAGTCATATCATAATATGTAAAATCTTTATTCATAAACACATTATTACCTATATCCTTATAGTATTGTATTGTATCAATTGGATCTCTTACATTAGGAATACCATATTCACCCACTAATTCTCCATCATATGTAATGCCTACTGACGAACGTAATGACTCAGTCATCGATGTAAATTGTGGTTTTAGTGAAGGTTTTACAGTATAAATCAATTTATTATATTGTTTATTTTTACAACAACTGACTAACTTATACAGTCCTATTATAGAATCAGGTTCAGTCCAAATGTTATATATAATAATAGTATTAGGTGTAATATATGGTTCTATGTTCATGTTAGTTATGTCTCCATATACATATTTAACTTCATCTAAATAAGCATACATTGTAATAATATTTCTTGACGATATGGTTGATGATAAGTTATCTATAATGGTAATTGAAAAGGTATCTTTGTTAAATAATAATTTATCTATAAGTTCGCGTGCTATCCAATTACATCCTCCTATTAATAATATTTCTAATTTCATAATACAAATTTAAAATAATTGTATTTATATTAAAAAAAGTTAAGTTTATGTGTCTCGAATACACTTCTATATTTTTCACTAAACCCTTTAGCGTCGGTAAAATCATCTATAGACACAGCTCTATTTATAAAATACAATGCAACTATTATTAACACGATATATTTCATTATATTAATTACATATAATTTCATTTAAACTCACTTGTTAATTAACTATATAATGATGAATGCTGAACAAAAATTAAAATTAAATGAAATGATAGATACCAATAACACGGTAGACCGTACAAGTGAAATTCGAGCATTAAAACACAGTCATAAAATAAGGAAGGATGTAACTGCTATGATACTTATAAAGAAAAATAATACAGACGTAAATAAAATTGAAAAGTTAGCACAAGCGAAGTGTGGATTCCTATATACAAATTATCTGGATATTTTTAACAAATTATTAAAAAATGGTTTAGATGTCGATATTATGTATATGTTTTTAGATGTTTTAAAGAAAATAGAGGATGGTAAGCTTGACCAACACGAGGGTGCTTTTAAAGTTGGTTCGCTACTGAAGCAAATGTACATTGACCCATCCATCGCAGAGACAAATGCGTCAGATAGTGACGAACCACAATTAACTTGGAGGCAATATAAATTGATGAAAAATAAATAATTATATACATCAATGACTGTTCTATTAATTGTCGAATCTCCATCAAAATGTAGTATTATTGAAAAATATTTAGGTTCTGGGTATAAGGCCATAGGTAGTTGCGGACACATAACATCTTTAACCACATTAGAACAAATTAACTTCGAGACACACACTATAAAATATAAAAATGAAAAATTACCTATTATAAAAAAAATAAAGGAAGAAATCAAGCGTTCTGCTGAGGTTATATTGGCAACAGATGATGATAGAGAAGGGGAAGCTATAGCATGGCACATATGTAATGTATGTAAGCTTGATGTAAAAAATACTCCGCGCATTAAATTTAATGAAATTACTCCAAAAGCATTACGTCAAGCATTAGAGAATCCATCTAGAATAGATATGAACCGAGTAAATAGTCAAAGATGTAGACAAGTATTGGATTTATATATTGGATATAAGATTTCACCTATTTTATGGAAATATATAACTCATAAATTAAGTGCCGGTAGATGCCAAACACCCGCATTACAAATCATATACGATAACGAACAGGATCATTTACTTAAGGAATATGATACGACACATGAAATCGTAGGTGTGTTTACACATAAAAATTTGAAAATGAATTTGTCTCATACATTAGATGACCCATCTGTATACTTAGAAGAATGTAAGACACATGAGTTTAGGTTACTCGATATGTCTAAGAAAACTGTCACTGAGAAACCACCTACTATATTAACTACATCTTCATTACAACAGTTGGTTAGTCAGTCGTTGGGTTTGTCTCCCATTATGACGATGAACTTAGCACAGGTTCTTTATGAAAATGGTTTGATTACATATATGAGAACAGACTGTGCATCATATAGTGATGAATTTAAGCAAGAACTAGAAATGTTCATACAAAAAAAATATGGTGACGAATTAGTGAATCCTATTGGTAACAACGATAAGAAGGCTCATGAGGGTATCCGTGTAACTCAACTGAATATATCAGAGACAACATTTGAAAACAATCGTATTAATAAGCTATATAATTTTATATACAAACATACATTACAAACAGGTATGACTGACAGTGTCTCTATAAAAACTAAATATATTATATCAGCACCACGTGATTATCATTTTACATATAATGAAAGTCAATTTAAGTTTAAGGGATGGAAACTATTAAATAAGGATAAGGATGATGAATCTATGGAGGTATATTTACGAGACAATATAAACAGAAATGTCATATACGCAAATGAAACATTAACAAACCCAGTATTTCATTTAACTGAATCACAATTGGTTAAACAACTAGAAAAAAAGGGAATAGGTCGTCCATCAACATATGCGTCCATTTTAGAAAAACTAAAGGATAAAAAATATGTAACTAAAGGTAAGATATCTGGTAAAAAAATCAACGTGACTAACTATTTATTAAGTGGCGATGATGTTACACAAGAGACAAAAGAGGTTGTCTCTCAGGAGGAAAGTAGTAAGCTACAGATAACTGCACTAGGAACAGAAGTAATACAACTATGTTATGTATATTATGAACACTTATTTAACTATGGATACACTAACGATATGGAGAATAAATTAGATTTGATAGAGTCATCAGAACAAGATTGGAGACAAATCATTTCGTCGTTCAAGAAAGAGGTTGACAAAGAGGTTACTATTGATATTGTAAAAAAAACACAAGTAAGTATAAATTGTGGAACACACAAATCTAAACCTGTAATTATACATTCTGGTAGGTATGGATATTATTCAGAACACAACAAAGTGAATAATTCATTAAAAGAGTGGGAACATCATGGAGACATCGAACAGATAATTGCTGAACAGACTATTTCCAAAGAACAATTCGCATCATTAATAGACTATATATCAGTTATTAAAATTACTAATGATTTATGTATAAAAAAAGGTCCATATGGAGAATATTTATACTATACTGGAAAAAAGAAACCAAGGTGTTTAAAATTGGAGATAGAAAGTAGAGACAAATTGGATATCAAGGAATATGTAAAAAAAAAATATAATATAGTATGTTAATGGACAATACAATTATATTAAATACACTGTATTTAGTGGGTATATTATTTAAGTTTATGATAGGGTTATTGACATCAAGTAAAAGTATAATATCACAGTCTACCATAACCATATGGACGAATATTTTATTAGTTACCGCATTAACAATTAATCTTTTTAAGGATAAAGCAAAAAAATTATTTCAGATTGCGGTGACCGTAACTATTTTAGGGTTACTGTGGCAATTATCAATTGTGTACAGACACCATGATAGCATTAATTTACATCATGTGCCGTCAACATATACTAGTTGGAATATTGTATATAATTTGTTGTTATTAATGTTTATTGGAGTCGTAGTTGGTTCTGTTGCTGATAATAAAGATAATTTATTATTAATATTGTCTATGTTAATGTTTATAACAATAATAATAAATCAAATTATATTAGATTTTTTTATGGTGGATATTTATACTGAATAAGATATTTATAAACTATACCTATTTTCGTGTCCGTCTCCCATATACCAGATAACAGTAATTGTATGGATTTTATTTTATGTTTCGAGTATGAATTTGGAGGTTCAAAATGTGTAACTACTGTGTGTTTTTTAGATGTTGTGTTAAAGGCACATAGCAGTTGATATTCTAGATTATTTAACATAGTTATGGCTGATTTAGTCATACCTATGTATATGCCTTGTTTTAATATAAGATACCCTAAGGGAATATGTATATAGATAGAAGATATGGTAAAGCATACGTTTGAGTATAACATTTTATAGAATATCCCACACGTTTTTATTTTATTTTTAGTTGGTGGTGAATAGATGACACATCGTGGATCAAATGAATCTATGTTTATTAACACGTTCATAATACATATGATTATGGATTTCTTATTAAATATTAATTTAAAGATATATGAATGAATACGATAATTTATGGTACTGAGGTAGCTGATATGTATACCACTGCTTTGTCTCTATGTGGGAATGACCAAGACTATCTTCAAAAAATAATTATAAACGTAAATGATATAAATTATTCGTTTAAGATAACAAAGAGGCATATAGAAATAGATTTTGAATTGCTAGGGACAAATGAATATAATATATGGTCTGCCTTTTATACAACCGTAAAAAATATAACTCATTCGAAAAAGTATTATATTATTTGTAAGAATTTTGATGTAATAAAAAACGAACTACTTGAGGTATTTCATGTATTTTTAAGGAATCCAAATATGATATATATGCTATGTACCAAAGCTATTTCGTGTCTCACTCCAGAAATAAAACAAAAATGTGAAATCAAGGTAGTAAAAAATAAATCATCAGAATTAAATATAAATTATGACTATTTGATTGATCCGATAGTTCAAATTATTATGACACGTGAGGTAGATTACTTAAAGATACGAGACAAATTATATGCTGTATTAATTTACAATATGGATATACATCTTTTTTTTAGAGAAATACTGATGAGGTTATATGAATTAAATTACATAACTCAGATAGATGACAATGTGTTAGAAATCATACGAAAATATAATAATAACTATAGAACTATTTATCATTTAGAGTCATTTGTCTATTATTTTATTCAATTAAAAACAACATCTTAATATGAACAATGAATAAAGTATATGCTATGAAAATACTGGATATATCATACAGTGAACCTATTTCAGATAAAATGCTTAGAAAAAAATATTTAAATGCGTGTCTAAAACATCATCCCGATAAAAATACAAATGCTACAATACCGTTCTATGAAATAAAAGATGCATATGAATTCATGTTACATAAGTCGAATGAAGAAAAAGATAATGAGAATGACGAACCAACATTTATATATAAATTATTTATTACACTGTATAAGTTATACACAAGTAATGTTATTGAATTAGAACCTAACATAAATATGTTATTAAACAAAGAAGTATATTATTTAACTCAATATGACCTGTATGTGCCATTATGGCATGAGACATTATATTTTGAGGACAATAATTTATTTGTAACAATCATACCTAAATTACCGGAATATATAACAATAGATACTGATAACAATATATTAATACATCTTGATGTATCAAATAAAATAATAGGAGACACGATAGAATTTAAGTATTTTAATTTAGAATATACATTTGTGTATGATGGCTCAAATACAAAGGTATATAGAGAATGTGGTATTCCTATCATAAAAAAAAATATATATGATTATGATAAATTATCTGACGTTGTGTTTTCTTTTTAATTTTTTTTATTAGATTTTTTATTAGATTTTTTATTAGATTTTTTTTAATTTACTTTTTTGATTTCTTTGTTCCCTTCTTAGGAGTTTCTACTGGAGCTTCTTCTACTGGTGCTTCTTCTACTGGTGCTTCTTCAGCAGGAACATCTGAAGGGTCTACTTCTTCATCTGTATCATATGTCGTTACCGTTTTAGTATTCCCACCACTACTACTTTCCTCTTCCTCATCCTCTGTATAAGTAACCTTAGTATTAAGTTCTTCTTCGGATAGCGAGATATGACATACACCTGTCTCAAGCGTTTCAACTGGCTTGACCTTACCTTGGTATAGTCGCCAAGTTACTCCAAAGTTACCTCCAGCAAACCAAATACCACCACACTTGATAATGTTTGCCATATGACTACCCTTTTGGATGAACTCATCTGCTGTTCGTCCGTTATCAGCTGAAACCAGTAGGTTATTATCGACATCATATAAGTCAAATCCTGGCTTACCATCCCAGATAGGGAGCTTAATACGCATTGTGGGCATCCTATCTAATTCAGGCTCACCCGTTTCCTTATTCTTAGGATACTTTAAGATAGGTGTCCATTTATCGCTAATGACTTCTTCGGATAACTTCTTACCAAAGCATTCCATACTATTTGCCGCAACATAATTCTTAACAGCTGTTTCAAACTCCTGAACCATAGACAGGTATGCTTGAATAGATTTCGTAGAATCCTCTGTGCGAGGGAATTGTAGGTTGACGCTGTAGCTAGTGGGCTGATTATCCTGTTCATATTCATTTACACCCCAAGTCATCATAAGGGGTGTTTGAACAAGTAGAGGTTTCTTTGAAGCAGTTCCAAGAAGTCCAATACTTTTATTACCCTTCGTCCCCACCTTAAGTTTCGTGAAAATCATATCAGTAGACACGTTAAATGTGGTAGGATTTACAATTTGGGAAGCCATTATAGTATAGTATGTGCCTAGCCTTTATATCAATTTTTTATAAACCATTAAAATATGATAAAATAAAATTGATTCAAATATATTTAATAGATAATGTATATAAATGACGCAAAATATTAAAAATTTTACTGTAAAAGGGTTACGAGAATTATTAAAACCATATCATAAAAAATTAAAAGCAACAAAAAAATTAGATTTATTCAATATGTATATTACCTTAATACGTAACGAAACAAATGCTACTATTATACAAAAATATTGGCGGAGACACTTTATTAAGTCATATATGACTACAATTGGACCAGCGTCGCATAATAGAACACTATGTAATAATGTAGAGGATTTTATGACGATGGATGATTTGTCTCAGATGGATATTTATGAATTCATAAGTTATTCTGGAGAAGATGGTTTTATATATGGGTTTAGTATATTATCGTTACCATTACTAATTAAAAAAAATAATCAAAATCCATATAATAGAACCACTATAGAAGATTATGTAAAAAAACAGGTATATAAGAAAATAAGGTATAATAGAATTTTAGGTCAGGTAACACCAAATATTACAATTGATCCTCGAGTAAATGATTTTGTTCACTTTTTCCAAAAGTTGGATAGTTTAGGAAATTATACAAATGTAGAATGGATTACATCTCTGTCGAATGCAAACTTAAAAACATATATTTTAGAACTACATGACATTTGGAATTATAGAGCGTCTTTAACTCCAGAGACAAAACGAGCTTTATGTCCACGTGGAGACCCTTTTAAAGATATTCCTTTAAATAATATCGCAAAACGAAATAACCATATAGATGACTTAACATTAAAGACCTATATATACACGATTGTTAATAAAATAGTGAATGATGAGGCCACTCGCGAAAACCAGACATTAGGAGGGATGTATGTATTAACCGCGATAACTTTAGTGAATTATGAGGCTGCTTTAAGTATGCCTTGGTTACACAGTACGGTAATATAATTAATGCGTAAAAACGGTATAAAAACATATGTAATATTAGTGTATATGTCTAGTGTAAAGAAACCAACCGCTACAAAGCCAACCGAATCAAAGCCTAAGTCTGCTCCTAAGGCTGAATCAAAGCCAAAGGCTGCTCCTAAGACCGAATCAAAGCCAAAGGCTGAGTCTAAGCCAAAGGCATCCCCAAAGTCTACCCCAAAGCCAGAGGTAGTTGAGACTCCACCTGCTGAGACTCCAGTTGATGGTGAGTCTCCATTTGAGCTTCTTACTGCAGCATCTGCTCGGTTTGCTGAGCTTAACACCATGGTGCTCACCGTTCAGGGTCATCTCTCTCGTCTTCGTTCTGAGCTTAAGGTAGTAGAGAAGGTAGTATGCCGTGAGATGAAGATTGTAGACAAGGCAAACGCCAAGAAGAAGATCAAGAAGGGAAGCCGTGGTGCTAGTGGATTCACAAAGCCAACCGGTATCAGTGATGAGCTTGCTCAGTTCCTCTCGCTTGAGAAGGGTGCTATCATGGCTCGAACTGATGTAACCAAGGCTATTACTGAATACATCCACAGCCATTCTCTTCAGGATTCCGAGAACGGTCGTAACATCCACCCAGATGCTCCTCTTGCTGCTCTTCTTCAGTTCGATAAGGACCCGGCCAAGCAACCAAAGCTGTCCTACTTCAACCTCCAGAAGTATCTTAAGATTCATTTCGTCAAGGTTGAATCTCCATAAACAACATCTAAAAATAAATAATAATAAAAAATACATAAAAAATAAATAATTCCCCCCCCAAACAAAAAAAATAATAAAAACAATTATTATTTTTTTAAAATATTAAAATACTTATGATATTAAAATACTTATGATATTAAAATACTTATGATATTAAAATACTTATGATATTAAAATACTTATGATATTAAAATACTTATGATATTAAAATACTTATGATATTAAA
>Ga0233449_1001294_pt1 | contig 23421 bp, 20 predicted proteins | sample SI_124_October20_FD_183012 | JGI IMG/M metagenome (GOLD analysis project Ga0233449, IMG submission 183012) | Seawater microbial communities from Saanich Inlet, British Columbia, Canada - SI_124_October2016_200_MG | ecosystem: Environmental > Aquatic > Marine > Inlet | place: Canada: British... | reverse complement strand
CAGATTGCAAACACCCATGGCAGCGGCCCCCAGCACATTGCCCTGGATGGCGATACGGTTGTGATCACGACAGGAAATTTGCATGACAGGCGCATACCCGACGCGGGTCAACAACCCACTCACGCCAACGCTGGACATATGGCAATTGGCACCGCTGCCATCTGTTGCGTTGATGCCATCTACCCAGCCGTCAAAAACGGCGGCGCGTTTAAAAACATCTGATGGGTCAGCGGAATCCGGTGGGTTCAATTCTGCTGTAACAGCAAATTCACCACGCCGCAAAACACGTTCCAGTCGCCCGTTTGAAGAATGACCTGGCAGCGGCGTAATCAGCGCGTCATGATCACTGGTCATAAGAGTTCTTTTTGCGCGCGGGCTTTTTCTGCAGTGGCGCGCAGCCACGACGACGTTCCACGCAAGCTGTGATCGATGGCCGTTTGAAGGTGTAAGATATTGTCTTTTTTCTTCATTTGCTGGCTGCCCGACCAGGCCTCCACCCAGACGCAAGGCATGTCTGCTTCGACTTCACAATTGCCATCGGCGCGGACACCACCACACGGGCCGTTGCGGATACCTTTGGGGCAATTCATGGGGCAGGACATGCCGCTGTCACCAAGCGCACATTGGCCGCACATGCGACAATCAAAGAGAAATGACTTCACCAGACTCTCGATGACGACAACCGGCTTTTCAACGCGATGATAGCCAATGGCTTTCCACAAGGGATGCAGTGTCAACAAGACACCGGCAAACGCGTCGTAGATGAATTCCAGAAAACGCGCGTGGCGGACGGCCCACAAACGGATGGTGAAGGCAGATCGGGCCCGTCGGACATGGCCGGTACCTGCAGGCTCATAGGCAGAAGTGCCCGACACGTCAGGCCTCCTTGTGGCCATCTGCAGCAACCAGGGTTGCCAGTGCATCGTCTGACCACTGTTGTTCGATCTGTTGACTTAAATCCCGGGCGGCCTGATCCAGGTCGCCGTCAACCGTCGTCGGTTCGCCTCGTCGCCAGTCTTCCAGATAATCATCCGTACCCGCGGCACCGGAACGCATGGCGGCGCGATCAATGGCTTCCTGAAAACGATCAGAAAGCATTTTTTTGGCAGATTTTCTACCTTGTTTTGCGATGACCTGTGCCGGGATATCCCGCCAGTAAACGACTGTCAGACTGGCCATAAGTACGATCCCCTGAATTCCGTCGTCAAGCCGCCCGGACCATAAAGTCCGCAAGATCACCCAGACCCGTGCGTCGTTTTTCGTAACCCAGGCCCAGCCGTTTGGCGGCGACTTTTGCCTGTTCGTCCAGCTCAGGATCGTCAGTTTGAGCCAGATAGACAAGGCGACGGTAATTGCCAAAATACTCCGACATTAATTGCGGAAAGCGGTCCAGTCCCAGGCCCTTGATAATCAGCGTGTCGAATTGCCGAACCAGATAATCGGTAAGAAAAAAGCTGCCGGGCTCTTCCGCCATCAAGGCGTCAAAATCGGTCTCGCCTGCATAAAAGGCATAACAATGGGCACCGGGAATACGCGTTGCGCCAAATTCGGCCAGGACCTTGTCAATTTCACCACTTGTACCGCAATCGCCATACATCACCAGAACCTGTTCTTCCGGCATACGTTCCGCGATTATCTTGTCACGCAAGGCACCCGGTATCTTGTCCGGATGATTGTGCAAGCCCGCTGGCAAGCAGGTTATGCGCAAATGATCCCAACCATGGGCCGATGTCAATCCGGTAACCTCCCGGGCCAGCGCACCACAGGCGACGACCAGGGTGCTCATCAGACGGCCACGGCCATGTTGGCGTCAACGGAACCCTGGCGTCTGGCCATGAATGATTTTGCGATTTCAACCGACACCGCTGCATCCCGGCAATAGGCATCTGCGCCAATGGCGTCTGAAAACTCTTCATTCAAAGGTGCACCACCAACCAACACGATATAGTCATTGCGAATACCCTTTTCCTTCAGGGTATCAATCACGACTTTCATATATGGCATGGTTGTGGTCAGCAGGGCCGACATGCCAAGGATGTCGGGTTGGTGTTCTTCCAGCGCCGCCAGATAATCCTCAACAGGATTGTTGATGCCGATATCAATGACTTCAAACCCGGCACCTTCCATCATCATGGCGACCAGGTTTTTGCCGATATCATGGATGTCACCCTTAACCGTACCAATGACCATCTTGCCCATTTGTGGCGCACCGCTTTCGGCGAGCAATGGTTTAAGGATTGCCATGCCGGCTTTCATGGAACGTGCACACATCAGAACTTCCGGCACAAACAAAATGCCATCCCGAAAATCAATGCCGACAATGCGCATGCCTTCAACCAGGGCTTCCGTCAGAACCTTGTAGGGTTCCCAGCCGCGATCCAATAGGATTTGAGTGCCCTCTACGATTTCGTCTTCCAGACCATCGTAAAGGTCGTCGTGCATCTGCCTGACCAACTCGGTATTATCCAGCGCTGAGAGGTCAATTTCGTCTTCTAATCCATCTTCACCGATGACGTCATCTGCCATGACAAAGGCTCCACAATAAGAGGTATCTATTTGATCAAGCTAATTCAGCCGCGTGGTTTCACTGTCCCAACCAGGACATACACTTTCTGAAAGGCGACATGTTTTGCCCGATTTGGCGCAATTTCCCGTGAATATCAGGCGCGAATGCGCTCGTTGGCCGGATCGAACGGACTCTCCTCGATTACGGTGACACGATGTGTTGTACCTAAAATATCCATTTCCAGTTCGGTCCCCAATTCTTTCAGGTCTGGACGAACCATGGCCAGGGCGATGGATTTGTCCAATCGCCAGCCATAATTTCCACCCGTCGCCCGGCCCACGACTTCACCGTTCAGATAAATCGAGTTATTGCCAAGGGCGTCGGCATCGGTGACATCGTGAACTTCCAGGGTGACGAAGGCATTTGAAAAACCCTTTTCGCGCCAGGCCAGAAGAGCATCACGACCAATGAAGTCTCCCTTGTCTGGATGGATGAAACGATCAAGACCGGATTCCCACGCTGCATATTCAATCGACATTTCAGTGCCAACCATACGATAGGATTTTTCGATCCGCAGGCTGTCCATGGCGCGAATGCCAAATGGCTTCAGGCCCAGATCTTCACCAGCCGCCATCAGCGCGTCAAAAATATGGTTTTGATATTCAATTGGGTGGTGCAGCTCCCACCCTTGTTCGCCAACAAAGTTTACCCGCAAGGCCATGGTCGGTGCGTGTCCGACAACAACGTCCTGACCCGTAAGCCAGGGGAAGGCTGCATTGGAATAATCAGCCTGGGAAACACGCTGCAGTAATTCACGTGTTTTTGGTCCTGCCAGCGCAAACACACCAATGCTGTTTGTCAGGTTTTCAAATTGCACACTGCCATCCGTCGGCAACGCTTTGCCCAGAACATCATGATCCAGTCTTTGCAAAGCACCGGCAGAAACCAGATAGTAGGAATTTTCTGATTCGCGCATGATCGTGAATTCGGACATCACACCGCCTTTGTTGGTAAGGGCATGACACAATCCGATGCGGCCAAACTTCTTCGGCAATTTATTGGCAACCAGATTATCCAGATATGCTTGTGCGCCAGGGCCGGAAATACGACATTTGGCAAAGGCCGACATGTCCAGCAGGCCGACATTTTCAGCCACATTGCGGCATTCAGCACCGACCGGCTCAAACCACTTTGACCGACGGAAAGACCAGTGGTCTTCCTGCGGGGTCCCTTCAGGCGCAAACCAGTTTGCACGTTCCCAGCCAAACTTCTGGCCAAATACGGCGCCCAGATCCTTGAGGCGTTCGTAACATGGTGCCGTCCGCAATGGGCGACCTGCCGGGCGTTCTTCATCCGGATAATGAATGACAAAAACGTTGGCATAGGCTTCTTCGTTTTTGGCTTGAAGATAGGATTTAGATGCATAATCGCCGTACCGTCGAGGATCAACGCCCATCATGTCCACGGTCGGCACGCCTTCGACGATCCACTCCGCCAATTGCCAGCCTGCGCCACCGGCAGCTGTAATACCAAAACTGTGGCCTTCATTGAGCCAGAAGTTTTTGGCACCCCAGGCGGGACCGACAATAGGGTTGCCGTCCGGTGTGTAGGCAATTGCACCGTTGTAGACTTCCTTGACGCCAACTTCACCAAATATAGGTACGCGATTAATGGCGCTTTCAATGTGGGGCTCCAGGCGTTCGATATCTTCCTGGAACAGTTCGTATTCGCTGTCGGCAGAAGGGCCGTCTACGTAACAGGCAGGTGCGCCAACCTCATAGGGGCCAAGCAACAGTCCACCAGCTTCTTCGCGCATGTACCATGAGCCATCAGATTCGCGCAAAACCCCCATCTCGGGCAGGCCTTGTTCATGGCGCGCCTGGATTTCCGGGTGAGGTTCGGTGACGATGAACTGGTGCTGAACCGGGATGACCGGGATGTCCAGACCAACCATGACGCCGGTCTGGCGCGCGAAGCTGCCGGTGGCCGAAACCACGTGTTCACATGTAATGTCACCCTTGTCAGTACGAACCAGCCACTCACCATTTGGCTGCTGTTCAATTCCCAATACGGTGGTGAAGCGATTGATTTCTGCGCCCATATCGCGGGCACCACGGGCCATGGCCTGGGTCAGGTCTGCAGGCTGAACGTAGCCGTCGTCTGGATGCACGATACCGCCGATCAGGCCATCAGTGCGGCACAACGGCCACATTTCCTGAATTTCTTCCGGGGTCAAAAACTGCACATCTACACCGATCGTGCGTCCGGTACTGGCATATTGGCGATATTCGTCCATGCGATCCTGATTGGTGGCGAGGCGGATATTTCCGACCTGGCGCAATCCGACATTCAGGCCGGTTTCAGCTTCCAGAGATTGATAAAGTTCAACCGAATATTTATGCAGTTGCCCTACTGAATAGCTCATGTTGAACAGGGGCAGCAGACCTGCGGCATGCCAGGTTGATCCGGACGTAAGCTCCTTGCGTTCGATCAGCGTACAGTCTGTCCAGCCTTTTTTGGCCAGATGATAAAGTGTGCTGACGCCAACAACGCCGCCTCCGATAACTACCACGCGTGCCTGTGACTTCATTTCTCTGTTCCCTGGTTTGGTCGTGCTTGATTGTCGCCATAATTGAATGAAGGTACAGGTTATTTCTGTCCACATTGCGACCTCATTGCGTCCGTAAAAGACGCCTGCAGAGCAATGAACGGCGTACCTGCGTTAGACCTGCATTAAACAGGACGACATGATCCGGCCATACGCAATACGGAGTACTTTCATGTCGGATAAACCTGCTCGTGGTGGCCGCCGGGGCCGCGAAGCCCGCAAGGCACAACGAGCTTCCACGTCTGAGGCGGTTTCGCCCTACATCAGGCGCAATATTCCTTGCACAGAAATCCTTGACGAAGAAGGCTTGCAGCTGATCGAAGCCAACGCCGACACTATTCTGGCGGAAACCGGCATTGATTTTCGAGGTCATGCAAGGGCGCTTGACCTGTGGAAGGAAGCCGGTGCCGATGTTGACGGCGAACGTGTGCGCATACCCAAGGGTCTTGCGCACAAGCTTTTAAAAACGGCTCCTCGGGAATTTACGCAGCATGCCAGAAATCCTGCGCGCAGTGTTGTCATCGGGGGAAACAACACCGTGTTTGCGCCCGTATATGGCGCGCCTTTTGTGACTGACATGGAGCGTGGAAGACGTTACGGGACCATTGAGGATTTTCGCGACTTTGTGAAACTGGCCTATCTTGAGCCCAACATCCATCATTCCGGCGGCACTGTGTGCGAACCTGTTGATCTACCGGTAAACAAGCGCCATCTCGACATGGTGTACAGCCACATGCGCTGGTCCGACAAAGCCTTCATGGGTTCGGTCACTGCACCTGAACGTGCTGCCGACACGATAGAGATGTCGGAAATATTGTTTGGCAAGGAATTCGTGGATCAGAATTGTGTTGTCATTAATTTGATCAATTCAAATGCGCCGCTGGTCTTTGATGCAACCATGCTTGGTGCCGCAGAAGTTTATGCCGCTGCCAATCAGGCGAGTATTATCTCGCCGTTTATCCTCGCCGGTGCCATGAGCCCGGTCACAGCGGCTGGAACCCTGGCCCAATTGCTGGCCGAAGCCCTGGCAGGCATGGCCTTCACCCAGCTGGTCAGGCCCGGGTCACCAGTTGTTTTCGGCACATTTGTCAGCTCGATTTCCATGCAATCCGGGGCGCCGACATTTGGTACACCGGAAGGCACGATGATCCTGACGGCAGCGGCTCAGCTGGCCCGGCGTCTGGGTGTTCCTTTTCGTTCAGGCGGGTCCCTTACAGCATCAAAAGTCGCTGATGCCCAGGCCGCTTACGAAAGCGCCAATACTTTGCTGCCAACCTTGCAGGCTGGTGTGAATTTTTCCCTGCACGCAGCTGGCTGGCTGGAAGGTGGCCTGTCCGCCGGGTTCGAGAAGTTCATTCTGGATGCGGATCAACTGGGTGGCATGGCCGTATTGGCCAAAGGTATTGACCTGACCGAAAATGGCCAGGCCATGGACGCCATTCGGGAAATAGAGCCTGGGTCCCATCATCTGGGTTCAGCACATACCCAGGCGAATTTTGAAAGCGCCTTTTACCGTTATGAAACTGCCGATAATAATTCCTACGAACAGTGGGATGCCGACGGGCGTGAAGACGCCTGCACACGAGCCCATAAAATCTATAAGGAAAAGCTGGCGAGTTATGAAGCGCCGGCAATTGACCCAGGCATCGACGAGGCTCTGCAAGCCTTCATGACGCAACGCAAGGATGCTGAACCTGATTCAAACATTTGACGGCCAGATATTAGTCCGCCATTTCATTGGTTTGAAAGAAGTCTGATCCTGCTTTCCATATCGACGCGGTCGACATAATAACCCTTGAGGTGTCGGCTGCCGGTATTCGGAAAGAATTGCGACCGCCCATGAAGGACGCGGCGATTGTCAAAGACAACCATTTCGCCAGCCTTCAATTTGACAGAAACGACTTGCGATGGGTCTCGTAGCGTTGCCATGAATGTGCGATAGGCTTCGTAATAATCGTCAACGATTCTCTCATCCATATCAAACTCGCCCGCCAGATGGGCGTTCCAGGCGACCAGGGAAACTGAACCGTTTTCATCCAGAGCGATTACGGGACGGCGACAGCGAATGTCCGTATCGTCGTCCTGAAACCGGAAGGGAATGGGAATTTTCGACAATAATTCGAATGTTTTTGGTTTGTGTTGTCGTAACTCTGCAGCAATGTGGAAACCATCACAATAAAGAGATTCACCACCCTCGGCGTTGTTGGCAATACAATGCAGGAACTGGAAGGCAGGTGGTGTTTCCTGGTTTGGCAAATCTGTATGCAAGGGTAAGTGACCGGACGTATAGGCCAGGTTATTGGGGTCGGGTTTGCTGATGACATCAAACACCGATCCGAAATTTGAATTCCGCATGGGCCCGATCCTGGCCCCGATATCCAGCCCGGCGGTTTCTGACTGTTCCAGGCCTTGCACGATCGTGATCCCGTATCTGAGGGTGTCGAGCAAAAAGCCCAGCATTGTTGTCGGGTCCGTCAATATTTCGCTGGCGCTGTGGCGTGGAATGTCCGTCTCCGACCATGCCGTCCAGAGCACGGGCTCGATCAAACTGGCATCTTCGAGCATCAGTCCCGGTCTGTGTTCCTTGAGCCAGGGAGCCGCGTACACACTTTGATGCTCAATATCAGGCCATTGCAACACCAGGCTCTGCCCCGCGTCATCAACTGAAATATCCTGAGGCGTTATTGTGCTGTCGACACTCAGCAGATCAAAAATTCGCTCACGCGTATCCGGATGAAAGGCACCAGGGTCATTGTCACGCAACCAGAGACAGGGATAGACGGTCTCTGCGCCATCAGTCCAGCGCAGTACGATCGATTTGTCGCTCAATGTGGCCTTGCTGATCTGCATGACAGTTTCCTGCTCAGGTCTCCATCGTTCCAACGAATTCAGTATGGCCATCCACAGGGATAGCCTGGCCTGAAACGCGCGCGCCACCAGGCGAACACAGGAACATGGCCATGTTGGCGATATCTTCCGCCGACACAAATGTTCGCATACTTACGGCCTGGGTATAAGTATCACGGACCTCGTGATGTTCGCTGCCTCGTTTCTTTGCTTCTGCGGCGATGACAGCATCCATCCTTGGCCCTTCGACCGAGCCCGGACAAATAGCGTTGACCCGGATTCCCCAGGGGCCGAGTTCCATTGCCAGAGATTTGGTCAAGCCGATCAGGCCCCATTTGGCCGCAGCATAAGGGCTGCGCAGCGGATAACCATGCAATCCTGCTGTTGATGACATATTGATAATTGACCCGGCATTTGCAGCTTTCATTTCCGGGATGACCTGCTGTGCACACAAAAAAGATGCTTCAAGATTCACCGCAATACATCGTCTCCAGGCTTCTGGTTCAATGTCTTCCAGCACCGCCGTTGGTCCGGCGATGCCTGCGCAATTTACCAAAACAGATATGGACCCTAATTGCTCACGGGCGCTGGCAAACATCTGCAGGACATCATCGGCATTGGCGGCATCACACACGCTTGAAGACAAGTTGGCGTTAACCGGCAGGTTTTTTACGGCGACTGCATCGAAGTCAGCCACATGAACATGCGCGCCGGTTTCAAGGAAGGCATCAACAATGGCGCGGCCAATGCCTGATGCACCTGCTGTCACAACAACGCGCTGTTTCTCACTCTTACTCATGATTGCTCTGTCGTCCCTTTTGCAAATTGATCCAGCAAACCTTCGATGCCCGTCGCATCATCAAAAACATGGTCTGCTGTATCGACCAGGTCTTCCTTGTCAGCAACACCCGAACACACACCGATTGCCAGTCCGGCTTTTGCGCTGGTTGCCATATGCAGATCGTGAAGGTTATCGCCCACAACCATTATTTGCGATGGCTTGAACCCGGTTTGATCACAATATGCCGATACCATACCTGGTCCCGGCTTGCGACCGTAACCCGAATCGTATCCGGCGTAGAACTGAATAAATGGGTCTGCGCCAAATTGTTTCATGGATCGACGGGCAACCCATTCTGCATCCATGGTGGCGATACCAACAGACAGCTTCCTGTCGCCCAGACGGGAAAACAGAGCCGCTACATCAAACAGCGGGGCAGGAAAGTCAGCTGCTTCTTCTTCCATAATAGCAACCAAAGTTGATACCGCATTTTTTGTTACCGCCTGACCTGACACGCCAAGCCAGATGGCCGCGACGTCATCCGATCCTTCAACAGCCAGTGGAGAGTTAGGAACCGTTTTGTCGTTTTCAGCATCGTAGCCAGACGCGACCAGGCATCGCATTTTTAATGACGGATCGGTTTCACCTTCACACATATAGTCCAGGGCCTTGTGATAGGCCGGGACCCAGGTCCTGTCAAAATCAACAAGTGTCCCGTCCTTGTCGAACAGAATGCCGCGAATATCCAAAGCTGATCCTGACCTCCCGGAGCCTATTCAGATTCTGATCCTAATTGATGAGTCATTCGAAGAACAGTATGACTATGATGTCCACGGTTTCGTTTCGGAACATAACGTTTACCGAGACCACGGCTCCGACTGAACATTCCGGCAGGTATTATGTCACGACAAAATTATGATTACATCATCGTTGGCGCGGGGTCTGCCGGTTGCACACTGGCAAATCGCTTGTCTGCCGATCCGGATATCAATGTGCTGCTTCTGGAAGCCGGTCCCAAAGACCGGACCTGGAAAATCCATATGCCGGCTGCCCTGACCTACAATCTGGCAGATGACAAATACAATTGGTATTACGAAACAGAATCGCAATCCGGCATGGATCAACGGCGCATGTATTGGCCCCGTGGTCGGGTGCTGGGTGGGTCCTCTTCCCTGAATGCCATGGTTTATGTCCGTGGGCATGCCCTGGATTATGATCGCTGGGCGAAGCAGGGCTTGCCCGGTTGGTCCTATGCCGATGTTTTACCTTATTTTCGCAAAGCTGAGACATGGCAAAATGGTGCCAATGATTATCGCGGTGGTGATGGGCCGTTGAATGTCAGCCGCCAGATGACGCCGAACCCCTTGTTCAATGCCTTTATAAATGCCGGGCAGGAAGCCGGATACCCGTTTACGGAAGACATGAACGGCTACCAGCAAGAGGGTCTGGGCTGGATGGATATGACGATCCATAAGGGGCGGCGCTGGTCGGCGGCAACGGCCTATCTCAAACCGGCGTTGCAGCGGCCCAATCTGACCGTACAAACCAGGGCGTTGGCGAACAGGATTGTGTTTGAAGGCAAGCGTGCCGTTGGTGTGGAATACTCACAGCGCGGTATTCCCCACCTGGTTCGCGCGGACCGCGAGGTCATTGTCAGTAGTGGTGCCATAAATTCTCCCCAGCTGATGATGCTGTCTGGCGTTGGCCCGGCGAGCCATTTGCAGGAGCACGAAATTCCGGTTGTGGCTGATTTGCCGGGTGTTGGCCAGAACCTGCAGGACCATCTTGAACTTTATGTGCAGTATGAGTGCACTAAACCGATTACGCTTTATGCCAGCACCAGGCCCTGGAACCAGGTCTTGATTGGGGCCGAATGGTTCCTGTTTCATACGGGCATGGGGGCGTCGGCGCACCTGGAAGCGGGTGGGTTTATTCGCAGCAAACCTGGTATTGAACATCCAAATCTGCAATATCATTTCTTGCCATCTGTCGTCTGGGATCATGGCCGCATCATGCCCGACCGCCACGCTTTTCAGGCTCATGTAGGCCCCATGCGACCGACCAGCGTGGGCGAGTTGCGCTTGCAATCTTCTGACTCCCGCCAGCATCCCATCATCCAGCCCAACTACCTGACAACTGAAAATGATGTCCGAGAGATGCGGGATGCCGTGAAATTGTCGCGCGAAATTTTTGAACAACCAGCTTTTAATGCTTATCGCGGTGCAGAAATGGCGCCGGGCAAGGATATTCAGTCCGATGACGAGATTGATGCCTTTGTGCGTCAGAAATCGGACAGCGCATACCACCCTTCATGTACCTGCAAGATGGGTGTTGATGATATGTCCGTTGTTGACGCAGAGACCCGTGTCCATGGGCTGGAGGCCTTGCGGATTGTGGATGCTTCCATCATGCCAGACATTGTCAGTGGGAATCTGAATGCGCCGACGATCATGATGGCTGAAAAGGCGGCAGACATGATTCTTGGCCATACGGGCCCTGAGGCAAGCCAGGCGCCTGTTTATCAAAGTGAAAACTGGAAAGTTGCCCAACGTTAATTTTTATTCAATCTGGTCTGGTTTGGACTCTGCACTGCCTTTCCTGTTAGACTTCACAGACAAGAAGAAACACTGTGAGTACATGCGGGGGAAATAAAGCAAATATTGCCGCAGGAATACACAGGTATATGGCATCCCCCTGAAAGGATGTTGATATAAAAATATCGTCTGGGAGGACAAAATGGATTCAGGAAAAAAACAGGATAGTATCCTTATGTCATCGGCGTCTCGCCGTGGCTTTTTGGTCGGTGCGTCGGCGTTGGGGGCAGCAGCTGCAATTTCACCAACATCAGTTATGGCTGCGACTCCAAAAAGAGGTGGTCATTTCCGCCTGGGACTGGGTCACGGTTCAACAACGGACTCACTTGATCCGGCTACATTTGAAAACCTTTACATGCAGGTTGTTGGTGCCACGTTGCGCAACGGTCTGACGGAAGTTGATCAAAATGGCAATTTGGTGCCTGAACTGGCGGAAAGCTTTCACGCATCGCCAGATGGTCGTGTGTGGTCTTTCAAGCTGCGCAAAGGCGTCAAGTTTCACAACGGCAAGACTATGGATTCTGCCGATGTGATCGCCTCGATTAATCACCACAGGGGCAAAGACAGCAAATCAGCAGCCAAGAAGTTGCTTCAACCCATTGTCGAAATGAAAGCCGATGGACCGAATGCAGTGGTCATTACCCTGGAAGACGGCAATGCTGATTTCCCTTACATCATCAGTGATTATCATATTCCAATCATGCCAAAATCGGGCAGTGGCGTAGACTGGAAATCCGGTGTCGGTACCGGTGCCATGATGCTGCAAAAGTACGAAGCCGGTGTCCGCACCACAATGAAGCACAATCCGAACTACTTCAAAAAGGGTTTTGGTCATTTCGACAGCGCCGAAGTGATCACCATTGCGGATGCAACGGCGCGCACAAATGCCCTGACCACTGGCGAAATAGATGCCATGGACAAGGTCGATCTGAAAACGGCACACCTTCTCAAGCGTCGCAAGGGCCTGAAGTTGCTGGAAGCCAGTGGCAACCAGCATTACACCTTCACCATGCGTTGCGACACGCCACCTTTTGACAATGTGCATGTGCGTCAGGCGCTGAAGTATGCCATTGATCGCGAAGCGATTATGAAGACGGTTTTGAAGGGCCACGGTGCAATCGGCAACGATCACCCGATTTCTTCTTCCAGCCCGCAGCATGCCAGCGCCTTGCCTCAGAAGTCCTATGATATTGACAAGGCAAAGTACCATTTGAAGCAAGCCGGACTTTCCAGCCTGAAAATTGATCTGTCTGCGGCTGATTCGGCCTTTGCCGGTTCTGTTGATGCGGCAATCCTGTTCAAGGAACACGCAAGACCTGCCGGTATTGATATCAACGTGATCCGCGAGCCTAATGATGGCTACTGGTCAAAGGTCTGGATGCAAAAGCCGTTCTGTGCCGTTTACTGGGGCGGTCGTCCCACAGCGGACTGGATGTTCTCCACGGCTTATGCTGCTGACGCCGCGTGGAATGACAGCTTCTGGAAGCATGACCATTTCAACGACTTGTTGCTGAAAGCCCGTGCCGAACTTGATACCGGCAAGCGCAACGCCATGTATGCGGAAATGCAGCAAATCGTCAGCGATGACGGCGGTGTCCTGATTCCGATGTTTGCCAACTACGTCATGGCCACCAGCGACAAGGTGGAACATGGACCGGTTGCTGCCAACTGGGCAATGGACGGCTTCAAGGCCATTGAACGCTGGTGGTTCGGCTAGGATTGGCTGAAGGGCAGGTTCGCTCAAAATGCCACAATTGGTAAAAATGGTGGCCCAGCGTCTGGCGCTGGGCCTCCTTACCCTGCTTGTCGTGTCACTCATCATCTTTCTTGGTGTTGAGCTGCTGCCGGGCGATTTGACCCAGGCGATACTGGGACAGGCCGCAACACCGGAAACGGTGGCTGCATTCAGGCGCGAGCTTGGTCTCGACCTCCCGCCTCATACCCGTTACCTCGAATGGCTGGGCGATATCGTTCAGGGCGACCTCGGTCGCTCCCTGGCGAATGGCCGGGAAATTTCCGAACTCATCGGGTGGCGGTTATACAATACCCTGTTCCTGGCGGCGATTGCCGCTGTTATTTCCGTGCCTTTGGCTCTTGTGCTGGGCGTTATGGCGGCCTTGTACCGCAACAGCCCCTTTGACCGCATTGTGAATATTTCCACTTTGACATCGATCTCCTTTCCGGAGTTCTTCGTCGCTTATATTTTAATTTTGTTTCTTTCTGTGAACGCTGGCTGGTTCCCAAGCATTTCGAATGTCGGTGAAGAGATGCCGTTCTGGGATCGTGTATACCGCTGCATTCTGCCAGCTTTGACCCTCACCCTGGTTGTTGTTGCGCACATGATGCGCATGACCCGGGCGGCGATTATCAACTTGCTGGCCAGCCCCTATATTGAAATGGCCAATCTCAAGGGCTTGAGCCGGACACGTATTATTGTGCGTCATGCATTACCCAATGCCCTGGCCCCTATCATCAACGTCATCGTTATCAATCTTGCATATCTTGTGGTAGGCGTTGTGGTTGTTGAGGTCGTTTTCGTTTATCCGGGCATGGGCCAACTGCTGGTCGACAGTGTCTCCAAACGGGACATCCCGGTTGTGCAATCGACGAGCATGTTTTTTGCCGGTGCCTTTGTTTTACTTAATTTGCTTGCTGATATGTTGGCCATCTTGACCAACCCGCGGCTGCTGCATCCGAAATGAGGCAGTCATGAAAAGCATATTGAAACTTTTCGTCGAGGCTCCCTGGAGTGCTCGTTTTGGCTTCGTCGTCATATTTGTCTATATCGTTCTGGCCGTGTTTGCGCCTGTGCTGACGCCCTATGGCGAATCGCAAATTGTTGCTGAAGCGTTCGAGCCCTGGGGTGATGGTTATTTGTTTGGCACAGATAATCTGGGTCGGGACATGTTTACCCGCCTGATTTTTGGTGGACGCAACACAATTGGCATCGCCTTTCTGACAACTATGCTGGCCTTCCTGGTTGGTGGTGTTGCGGGCTTTATTGCGGCGACGCTTGGCGGCTGGATGGATCAACTCCTGGGCCGCCTTGTTGATGTCATGATGGCGATCCCGACGTTGATCTTCGCCTTGTTGATCCTGACCATCACCGGCACGTCCATTCCGGTTCTGATCGTCGTCATTGCCTTGCTCGATTCCACACGGGTCTTTCGCCTCTCCCGGGCGGTCGCCATGAATATTGTTGTGATGGATTATGTGGAAGCGGCGAAGCTGCGTGGCGAAGGCCTGTGGTGGATTATCTGGCGTGAGGTTTTACCCAATGCCATGCCACCCCTGGTCGCCGAATTTGGCTTGCGCTTTTGTTTCGTGTTTTTGTTCATCAGTGCGCTCAGCTTTCTGGGGCTTGGAATTCAGCCACCGACCGCCGACTGGGGCAGTATGGTGCGCGACAACGCGACACTGATAACTTATGGGGACATTACGCCCTTGCTGCCAGCCGGCGCCATTGCCTTGCTGACCGTTGCGGTCAATTTTGTCGTTGACTTTTTCCTGCATAAAACGAGTGGATTGCGCGATGAGCACTAAGGGTGACATTCTTCTTTCCATGCGTGGCCTTCGCATTGAAGGTCAGTCAGATGAACAATGGCAGGAGATCGTGCACGGCATCGATCTTGATCTTCATCGCGGCGAAGTCATGGGCTTGATCGGTGAATCAGGTGCCGGAAAGTCAACCATTGGTCTGGCGGCCATGGGTTATGCCCGACCCGGCTGTCGTATCACCGGCGGAGAAATTACTTTTGATGGTATCGATTTGCGTACTTCCAGCGAGGACGAATTGCGGTCCTTGCGGGGTGTGCGGATATCCTATGTCGCGCAAAGTGCCGCAGCGTCATTTAATCCGGCTCACCGTCTGATCGACCAGTTTACGGAAACCCCGATACAGCACGGTGTTAAATCGCGTGGCGAGGCAGAGGAAGACGCCAGGATTTTGTTTCGCCGCCTTAAATTGCCCTTTCCCGATACGATTGGTAATCGCTATCCCCACCAGGTTTCGGGTGGTCAGTTGCAACGTGCGATGACAGCGATGGCAATGTCTTGTCGTCCGGATTTGATTATCTTTGACGAACCAACGACGGCGCTGGATGTCACGACCCAGATCGAAGTTCTGGCGGCGATCAAGGATGTGGTCAAGGAGTTCAATACAGCGGCGATCTATGTCACCCATGATCTGGCCGTTGTCGCACAAATGGCTGACCGTATTATGGTTCTCCGTCATGGCAACATGATCGAAGAAGGTGTTGCTCGTGAAATGCTGGAAAACCCAAAGGACCCCTATACTCGCGACCTGCTGGCCGTCCGCACCTACGCCAAGGATGATGTTGATCTGATTCCGCACGAGACACCTTTGTTAAAAGTCGAAAATGTAACCGCAAGTTATGGCGGTGGCGTCAAGGTTTTGCATGATGTCAGCGTTCAAATCCCCCGCGGTCGAACCGTCGCAGTTGTGGGCGAAAGTGGCAGTGGCAAAAGCACTTTGGCGCGCGCCATAACAGGCTTGCTGCCGCCGGAATCCGGTCGGGTAATGTATGAGGGCGAACCGCTGCCCGTGGCTTTGGAACAGCGTGGGCGCGAACAATTGCGACGCATGCAGATGATTTATCAGATGCCCGATACGGCCTTGAACCCGCGGCAACGTATTCGGGAAATCATCGGCAGGCCCCTGAGCTTCTATCTCGATTTGCATGGCACCAAGAAAGAGGCGCGCATACGTGAGTTGCTGGAAATGATCGAGATGAACCCGGACGACTATATCGACCGGTTACCAGGAGAATTATCAGGCGGTCAGAAACAACGCATTTGTATTGCCCGTGCGTTGGCCGCCGAACCTGATTTGATCATCTGTGACGAGGTAACATCGGCGCTGGATCAGCTTGTGGCAGAAGAAATTCTCAAGCTGTTGCAGCGTTTGCAAGATGAAGTAAATGTGTCTTATCTGTTTATTACTCACGACCTGGCGACTGTGCGCGCGATAGCGGACGAAATTGTCGTGATGCTTCAGGGGCGTGTTGTTGAACAGGGCCCTAAGGAAGAAGTCCTGACGCCACCGCACCATGAATATACGGACTTGTTGTTGTCGTCGGTTCCGGAAATGGACCCGGATTGGCTGGATCGATTGCTCGCTGAACGCCAAATGGCGAAAACCTGATTACTTAATCATCTGGGCTTTATGCCGATACCGCGTCCGGCGTGATCAGGTCGGGGCAGTTTCTTATGTGCATCCATAACATTCTGCAGTCGTTCCAGGATGACTGGATCAGCGCTGGAAGCTTTTCGTGATTGCCTGCCCACATGAAGCAGCATCTGTTCAGCAGAGGCCAGAATACTGTCGTCCCGACTATGATGAATTCGGTGGAATACATGGAGGCGTTTTTCATCGACGGCCAGCAATTGGGTCGTTGTGTATATAGGCTCCAATCCAGCAACTTCAGCCAGGTGCATGATATGGGTCTCCACCGTGAAATAGCTGCCGGTTGCCTCCAGATAGTCTGAATCAATACCAATCATGCGGGTAAAGCCATCGGAGGCATCACCAAAGACCTGAAGATATCGGCTTTCGGTCATGTGATTGTTGTAATCAACCCAGTCTGGCTGCACGATGGTTTCATACAATTTTAGGGGCTGGCTTAGATCCTGTGTGTCAGTAGCAGATGCTTTTTCAGCGGGATGAGCACGGGCGTAAAGAGCGGCTTCAAACCTTGAAAGCTCAACACCGGCGCCGACGTCGTGCACTTTCAAGGCTTGTAATGTCGATACCAGGCAGTCATCCCGCCTGCGTTCCAAACCCCGAAGATCAAGACCGGCTCCTGTGGACCGGACCTGATCATCTGATTGACTGGTAATTTTGTCGAGCAAGGCATCGTCCAGTTCCGGGACGTCCATCAATTTTGTCCACGGCCACTTCAGGGAAGGGCCGAATTGCTCCATAAAGTGCCGCATGCCACCTTCACCGCCAGCGATGCGGTAGGTCATGAAGGTACCCATCTGGGCCCAACGCAAACCTGCGCCCAGGCGCACGGCTTCATCGATCTCTTCCACCGTTGCGACGCCGTCTTTGACCAGCCAAAGGGCCTCGCGCCAAAGGGCTTCCATCAAGCGATCGGCAATAAAGCCGTCAATTTCTTTCCGCACGACCAAAGGGCGCATGCCAAGGAATTTGTAGACTTCTTCTGCGCGCTGGATATCAGCTTTATCCGTTTGATCACCACCACAGATTTCCACCAGCGGCAGCAGGTAAACCGGATTAAATGGATGGCCGATCATAAAGCGTTCCGGGTGTTTCATACCCGCCTGCAATTCGCTGGGTAACAGGCCTGATGATGAGGAACAAATCAGAGCGTCCGCTGCTGCATGGGTCTCAATGTCCACCAGAACTGATTTTTTCAACTCCAGGCGCTCGGGCACACTCTCCTGGATGAAGGCAGCATCTCGCACAGCTTCGGCAAGGTCTGTGGTGAATGTGAGTTTGCCCTTAACCGGACGCGGGGCCAGTGTCAGTTTTGCCAGGGCATGATCTGCATTGCCAATGACTTCGCCCAGTTGACGTTGCGCTTCTTCGTTGGGATCAAAAACGTGAACATCAATTCCGTTCCACAGTAACCGTGCAGCCCAGCCAGCACCGATGACACCGCTGCCAACGCAGGCAGCTTTTTTGCCTGTCAGTTTCATGCGTGTTTTGTCAGCTCAAGTTTTTTGCGCACATCATCTGGTCCCATGATTTTAACATTCATGGCTTCCAGGATGGTGCGTGCACGTTCAACCAGTTGGCCATTGGTGGCTTTGACCCCCCGTGACAAATAGAGATTGTCTTCCAGGCCCACCCGGACGTTGCCACCAGCCAGGGCAGCCATGGCAACATAAGGCAATTGGTCTCGGCCAATTGAAAAGGCTGAAAATATACTATCGGCTGGAAGGGCATGGACAAGCGACATCAAAGTCAACGGATCGTTTGGCGCGCCATAGGGAATGCCCATGCACAATTGCAGCATTATGGGCCCATCGATCAGGCCTTCGGCGATGAGTTCCCTGGCAAGAACAAGATGGCCGGAATCGAATATTTCCAGTTCCGCCCGAACGCCCAGGTCCTGAACCCGCTTTGCCATGGCACGCAAGGTACCTGGTGTGTTGGCCATGATATAATCGGCCTCCGCGAAATTCATGGTGCCAAAATCCAGGGTGCAGATTTCCGGCCGCAATTCGGTTACATGTAGAAGGCGTTCTTCAGCTCCGGCCATATCGGTACCCGCATCGTTCAGCGGCAACGGTGCTTCCGGGCCGCCAAGGGTTAGATCACCCCCCATGCCTGCAGTCAGGTTCAGGATAACGTCCGTATCCGATGCCCGAATAATCTCTACGGCTTCGGCATAGAGTTTCGGATCGCGGGACGGCAAGCCGGTTTCCGGGTCACGAACATGAATGTGGGCAATCGCTGCCCCGGCGTTTGCGGCATCGATTGCAGCATCTGCAATTTGCTGTGGTGTAACCGGAACATGCTCGCTGATATGTGCTGACGTACCTGATCCGGTTACCGCACATGTAATAAAGACTTCCCAATTCATCGGTTTGTTTCCCTGCTAGAATCGATCTTGACTGGCTCTACGCGCCAATTTTTGCAGCCCTGCGATTGCGCGCGAGGATGCGTAACCGCGAGCGTAACTCATCACGTTCGGAATAACATCCCTGCAACCAGCGCTCACCCTCGCCGCTGGAAAAAGCTTCACGTCCATGCAGGATGCGGCGATTGTCATAGGCAACCAGGTCACCTGGCCTGTAGTCAAATCGCAAGCGATATTGGGGTTCCCTGATCTTTTCAACCAAATATCGATAGGCAGCATAAGCTTTTTCGGTCTTGTCGAACGGCATAGCCAGTGGCCCGCGCAAAAAGGCGGTCATACGCATTTCCGAAAGCTGACCTTCGCGGTCAAGGATGATCAAGGGTGTGATCCACCGGTAGTCTGTATCCAGGGCACGGTTGGTAAATGTCCAGTTCCAGGTGCTGAGTATTTCGAACACTTCAGGGTTATCGGACCGAATATCCTCAGCCACCTTGAAGCCGTCAACCATTGTGCCGGCCCCGCCAATTGTTGAATTCCTCAGGCAGTGCAGAAATTGTAATCCAGGTTGATACTCCCGTGTTGCCAGGTCCGTGTGACTGTCCAGAGCCATATCGGTATAGGCGTTCGAATCAGGATTGGCTTTGGTCTTGACGTCATAAGTGAAGCCAAAGTTGGTTGGGCGGATAGGCCCAATTCTGCGCACCACATCGGCAACCATGCCATCGTCCGGTGTCACGTTGGCCAAACGCGCTAGCCCGTATCGTGCCAGGCTATCAAGCCAGGATTCCAGCACATCATCGTCGGACAGGATTTCTGTGCCGTCTGTTGTTGGTGGCTCGGTCAGGTCATTTGTGTTCCATGCCGTGACCTGACGTTGCCCGTCATCCGGCAACGGATTATTGGAATAGTCGTGTGCGCGAAGCCAACCCGGCAGGAAACGGCTTTCGGGCCAGTTTGCCGTCCAGGCAATGTTCAAAGTTCCGTCACCAGAAACAGACGCCCGTTGAATGCCAATATCGTCTGGCATATCCACGAAGTCGATTTCACGCTCGCGGGTCAGGGCATTCGTCACAGCTGGCCCGGCATCATTATCTGCCAGCCAACAAGCGTAAAATTGGCTTGTGCGTTCATCCGACCAGATCAGCGTCAATGTGTGTGAGGTAAACTCAACGTGGTTGATATTGTGTTCACAAGGATAGAAGTCAAAATCAGGCGTTACAGGCTGTTCCATCATTCCCCCCTCAGGTGCCGCAATGCTGATCAACCAACCGCTGGAGCATGGGCATGAAGTGACTAAATTGAGGCGTCGCAACGCCTGCGACCTTGCCTTCATCATCCCATATGCGAACCTGGACGATTTCTTCCAGGGCCGGATTTTTGGTGAATGATGCAACTTCATCAGTCGTCATGGGGCCACCCTGCAAATTCAGTGTATGCACAGAGGCTGCAGACAATCGATCAAAATAGTTCGGGTCAGTGGCACAAAGATACCGTTTGGCGGCGACGTGATGACGGACACAGTCGACAACAGTTTGCGGGAAGTAGGGTTCCAGGACTGCAGCCCCTGCCGAGTCGTGATGATTGTTGATTCCACGATCCAGGGCGTCCTCGGGGAACTCATTGGTGTAGTGACCAATATCGTGCAACAAGGCCGCCGCAATCAGTCCGTCATTTGCACCGGCTTGTTCAGCAAGGAGGGCACCTTGCAGCATATGTTCCGACATGGTGACTTCCTCGCCGAGGTACGAATCCGCACCCCTGCGGGAAAATATGTCCGCAATGAAAGCAACGATCGTACCCGGGCGCAATGATGTGCCAGTCATTCTGCGGCCTCGGCATTCTGGTCTTCCCAGGCGGACAGCATCGACAGCAAAGCATCCTTGTCTGCGTAGCAACCTTGCAGCCAGCGCGAACCGGTGCCTGAAAAACCGGTCCGGGCATGCAGGGTTCGGGTGTTATCAAAAATGATCAGGTCTCCTGGCATCATCTTGAAAGTGATTGCCAGTTCCGGGCGCTCGATTATTTCCGCGAAGCGGCGATACGCGCCATACCAGCCCGTCATCTGGTCATAGGGGATGTCCAACGGTGCCGCAGCGGAACGACTGTTGAAGCGTACGCCGACAAGTTCACCGTCCGGTGCCAGTTCAATGATCGGGCGCCTGGACTGCAGCTTTACGCTTGCTTCACCGGCGAACTCAAACCGTGTGCAATAACGCGCCAGCAAATCAAAGTCCGATGGCGCTTCCTTGAGTAATATTCTGGCTGCATGAAAGCCGTCGACGATAATGCTTTCACCGCCTTCAACCGAATTTTCAAGGCAGGCGAGCAATTGTAATGTCGGTACCGGGTCGCGGTATGGATTATCTGTATGGGCCTGTAAACCCAGGTTTGTGTAGGCCAGATTGACCGGATCAATTTCCGACCGGACTTCAAACAGACGACCGTAATTGGTTTCACGAACATATCCGAACAATTCGGCAACATCGCAAACAGAACCCTCCTTGCACTCGACGCCGCGCATGACGGCGATGCCATAGCGTCGAATTCCGGTAAGCCAATGACACAGCGAGGTGCTATTTGTGGCAGCTTTGTCGAAATCAATAATGGGCAAGGCATCGCCAAGCGTTCTGTCCCAGCTTTCGGACAGTGAACTGGTCCAGCCCGTCGAGCGTTGAACATCCGTGTCGTATATATGTTGCGCCAGCCAGTTCGCCGGAAACGATACATATTTATCGTCGGGCGCGAACTGCAAGGCAAGGTATCCTTGTTCATCAATCCAGGCGCTATTTAACAAAGTGTATTCCGGAATATCCAGAACCGTGATCAGGCGTTGGCCGTTGCCGGGCGCGCGGGTTTCAGGGTCCATAGCATTATCCCGCAACCAGATCGCATGAAATCTGGCGCTGTTACCGTCCTCCCAGTGCACAGAAACTGCCTGCCCGCCATCAATAACTTCAACCTGTTTCAGCATGTTCGGAAATTCCTGGTTCAAGGAGTTACGATTTGCCGGACGGCGTCATTGTTCGCCATCCGGTCCAAAGCCGTGTTGATATCATCCAGCGGCAGATGATGACTGATCAGTTGATCTACAGGGAACTGGCCGGATTGGTAAAGGTCAACATATTTCGGAATATGAACCGTTGGATTGCAACTGCCGACATAGCTACCTTTAACCGTTTTGGCACTCGTCACCAGGCTTGCTACATCCAGTGAAAATGGGGTCTCGGGGCTCACCAGGCCGACGGATACAACGGTGCCACCGCGCCGAACAGAACCGTAGGCCGTCTCGAAGGCCCCAACTGTTCCAGCGGTCTCGAAAGCAAAGTCGGTACCTCCGTGACTGAGTTCAAGAATTGACCCAAGGGCCGGATCTGGACCCTCCTGGACAATGTCCGTTGCACCGATCTTTTTGGCAAATTCGAGTCTGCCCGGATCCTTGTCTGCGACGATGATCTGCTTGGCGCCAGCCAACCTGGCACCCAGAATGGCACTGCTGCCAACGCCCCCGGCACCGACAATCGTCACAGTGTCACCCGGTCGTACATTGCCTGTATTCAGGACTGTTCCGGCCCCGCACATGACAGCACACCCAAACAACGCAGCAACATCAAGCGGCAAATCTTTTGGCAGCGGCACGACAGAATGTTCAGAGACAACTGCAAGTTCTGCAAAGGCCGACAATCCCATATGATGGTGAATATCGACTTCACCTTGTTGCAACCGCGTGCCTCCGGCCAGCAATCCGCCACTGCGGTTGGCTTGTAGTCCAGGTCCGCAAAGATGGGCTTGTCCAGATACGCAGTCCGGGCACGCCCCGCAAGACGGCTGAAACACCAGGACGACATGATCTCCCGGTTTGACGGATTTCACACCGACGCCGACCTCTTCAACAACGCCGCTGGCTTCATGCCCTGGAATGATAGGTAACGGCCAGGCCCGAACACCGGTTACGACGGAAAGATCCGAACGACAAAGGCTCGCAGCCGCGATTCGGACCAGAACTTCGCCTTCGTGCGGTGCTTCGACGGAAACATCTTCGATCTGCAAGGGCTTGCTGTCTGCATAGGGCTGGGTCAAGCCGGGTTGGCGCAGCACAGCGGCACGAAATTTCTGGCTCATTTACAGATCTCCGGGGGACAATATTGTCTGAATTCAGCTCAGGCGTGCCGCAATCATATCCAAACAGGATCGCTGTTGAAACGTCGGATTGTCGGGTTTGGTCGTTTTTCGAATGGGGGCCGGCAAAAAAACTATCTTGCGCGTATTGAAATTTCGACGCGTCGGTTTTTGGCCCTGTTCTCTGCTGAATCATTTGGCACCAACGGGCGACTGTCGGCGTAACCAGTGGCCGAAATCCGGCCGGGTTCGATCAATTTGTTTCTCAGCAGAAAATGCACGACGGATGCAGCCCGGGCAGATGACAGGTCCCAGTTTGAGCGATATCGCCCTGTCGAGATCGGGACATCATCCGTGTGACCGGAAACCACCAACTGGCCGTTTGTTTCCGACAAAGC
>Ga0233449_1001292_pt1 | contig 23434 bp, 27 predicted proteins | sample SI_124_October20_FD_183012 | JGI IMG/M metagenome (GOLD analysis project Ga0233449, IMG submission 183012) | Seawater microbial communities from Saanich Inlet, British Columbia, Canada - SI_124_October2016_200_MG | ecosystem: Environmental > Aquatic > Marine > Inlet | place: Canada: British... | reverse complement strand
ACAAAACAAAACACAATATAAAAAAAACAATGACATATTTAGTAATATTAATTTTTAAAAATTTATTTGTAATAAAAGCAATAGTTAATAAAATTGGAATTACCCCTAAATAAAAAGGTTTAGGTAAGAATGCAACAAAACCAAACAACCAATATAAAACTTTTATCTGCAAATTATTTATAGAAGATTATAAATCTGTTGATACCTGGCCACACCAATATCTATTGAAAATTCATCAATTGCGATTTGTCTGCATTTTTTTGCTATGTCTCGGCTCTCTAGCAACATAACAATTTCTTTAGATGCTTTTCTAATAGAATTTTTATCAAATCCATTTACTACAACACCAATTCCATTTTTATTTATTATCTCTTCAGTATCACCGATACCTTTATTAATAATAACAGGTATACCGCAAGCTAAAAACTCAGCCATTTTCGTTGGAGATCTACCTTTTTCTGAAAAAGAGTTTTTATAAAAGAACACCCCAATATCCATGGTTTGCATTTTCTGCGGCATATTTTTATAGCTTACAAAACCTATTTCAACTTGCTTTAGATTAATTTTTTTATGGATTATTTTTTTTTCAATAGATTTATGATTATTCCCAGTTAATATTTTTATCAACATTTTCGGATAATAGTTCAATAACTCTGTATAAATATCTAAAGTTGGGTTAAGTAATGCCCATCCACTCACATTACCAACAATGCCTAAAGTCAATGGCTTATCTGTTTTTTTAACATAAAACCTTTCTGTGTCTACACAGGTTGGTATGACATCACAATTTATATTTTTATTTTTAAAATAAGGAAATGACTTAATTTCTTTTTTAGCCGAATCAGTTAATGCTACAATATAATCGGCGTGTATAAATAATAATTTTTCAACTTGTTTTAAGATCTTAAATACTAAATCACTTCTTTTAATTCTATTTGAGTTTACTTTCTCATCAACCCAAAAACCACGTATATCAAAAATAAATTTTACCGGTATTATTGATTTTACAATGGAAGCAATGATTCCCGGGACAAAACTACGGGAATGAATAATCTCAATTTTATTTTTTTTTAGTAATAATAGTGAAATAATTACACCTTTTGAAATATCCCAAAGTGATGAGACTCCTAGTGGATATTTATGATACTTGATAGGTATCCAAATTAAGTTTGAAAGCATCCTTATATTTTTCTCTGTGTCCTCCCTATTTTTAATATTATAAAATTCTTTTTTTTCATATGTAAGTAAGAAAATTTTATTTTTTTTTGAAAGATCCTTTAAATAAGCAAAAATTTGAGATTGTCCTAATGGCTCTAACAAGCCATCATAAGATATATATAAAATTGTTTTTATTGTTTATCTTTCATTAATTATATTTTTCAAACGATAAGTGTTATTTACACCATCAAAATAATATTTTAAAAATATTTTACCTTTTCTAAAGCCATTGTATACTAAAAAATAAAAAAAATATAGCATAATAAATTTTGCATTTATTTTCTTTCGAAAACGTTTATTTATAAAACCTAAATTTCTGTAGTAATTCATTTCTAAATTTGCGGGCTTAACAATAATATTTATAAGCCCAAAAAATACTGGTTTAATTACACTTTTGTTTTGAGGGTGATAATGTATACTGCTACAATCGGTAGCATATATAATGTTTTGTTCATCTAACCTATAAAGATATTCTGCTTCATCGCCCCAAATAAACATTTCTTTTTTAATGAACCCAATTTTATCAATTATTGTTTTATTAAAAAAAGTGCCATTAAATGGATTTACATTCCACTTTATTAATCCAGCTTTTCCGGAGGTTTCTATGGCTTCCTTAACCGATTTAATATCTTTACCTAAGCCAAATGCTAATTTGTTATTATCGTTTATGTCAACTACCAATGGATTAAGAAAAGAAATATTGCTACTTTCAGCTTTATTCCAAAGATTCTCCAAGCAGTTCTTTTTAGGTCTTCCATCATCATCCATCATCCATATCCATTCATATCCAAGTTCATAAGCTCTTTTTTGACCTTCATAAAAACCTCCTGCTCCACCTGTATTTTCTGAGAGATTAACGCAAGTTATTTCTACGTTGTTGACAACTTTAGTTGTCTCCCAGGTATTTTCCTGTGATACTTTTGAATAATCGTTAATGTAGTGATTATTTAATAAACAGGTTAAAGTTTGATCAGTAGAGCAATTATTAATAATTATAATTTTATTTGGTTTCTTTGTTTGATTCATTATTGCATCCAAACACTTTATTAATAATTCTTTTCTATTAAATGTTACAACTACTGCGCAAACAGGTTTTATATAGCTCATTATTCTCTGAACTCCTTTTTAATGGATGATAATGCAGCCGCGACCACTTGATGCATATCATAATATTTATATTTTGCTAAACGCCCACCAAAAATTACATTCTTCTCTCTTCCTTCTAGTAATCTATAAGCACCATGAATTTTATTATTCTTAGAATTATTAATCGGGTAGTAGGGTTCTGAGCCCATTTTCCATTCTGATGGGTATTCTTTTGTAATTACAGTGGTAGGTTGCTCTCCAAATTCAAAATGCTTATGCTCAATGATTCGAGTATAAGGAATTTCATATTCTGTATAGTTAACAACAGCATTTCCTTGGAAATTATCTATATCCAATTTAATATGCTCAAAATCAAGACTTCTATATTCTAATTGTCCTTCTTTATATGCAAAATATTGATCAACACTGCCCGTAAAAACGGTTTTTCTTGCAAGTGAATCTAAATAGTTTTTATCATCAAAATAGTCTGTATTTAGTTTTACTTCTATCCCATTAAGTAATCCTTTGGTCAGACTATTATATCCCCCGATTGGTATCCCTTGATATCTATCATTAAAATAATTGTTATCATATGTAAATCTTACGGGCAACCTCTTTATAATAAAGGGAGGTAATTCTATGGCTTTTCTTCCCCATTGTTTTTCAGTATATCCTTTAATTAGTATTTCATAAATGTCTTTTCCAACTAAATTAATTGCCTGTTCTTCTAAATTTCTTGGCTTACTTACACCGTATTTTTGAATTTGGTGTTTCAACACACCCTGAGCTTCAAGAGGTGTTGAAACACCCCACATTTGATAAAATGTATTCATATTAAAAGGTAAGTTGTAAAGTTTATTTTTATACTTTGCTATAGGGCTATTGATATAATTATTGAACTCTACAAATTGATTGACATATTCCCATATTTTTTTATTATTCGTATGGAAAATATGAGCCCCATACTTATGTACATTAATTCCATTCATATTTTCACAAAATATATTGCCGCCATTATGATTTCTACGATCAATCACTAAGCATTTTTTCCCTCGTTTATTTGCTTCATAGGCGAAGACAGATCCAAATAACCCAGCTCCTACAATTAAATAATCATATTCTTTCACAATACATCATCTAGGGTTTTTCTTGGGAATACATCTAGTTTTGTATCCCGAGATATATTAATCACATTTATTCCATTTTTATCACAATAACTTTTCGCACATTGAAACGCTTTATATTGGATATCTAATTTAGGTATCGTCCATTTTTCTCCTGTTTTTCTATAATCCTTATGAAAGTGGTTTACTTCTGGCCCATTTACCAAAATAGGATCTTTTATTTTTTTATGTATATTATATTCCTTTTTCTTTGGAATTATAAAATTAAAATCCATTCCTAAAAGATATATTTCTTTAAACCCCATATATACAGCCTGTTGGATCATTCTGTAAGAGACAGTAGTACCACTATAATAGCCTTTTACAAGGTTGTCGCTAAAACAATAGCTATTTTTCTTTTTGCAACCTAATTCATCTATATAAATAATGTCATTCTGACAATGAAAATATTGTTTTACACTTTTACTAAATAATTTAATAATATGTTTATTTTTATTTATTCTATTTATTTCTATCTTATTATTTTCTGCTACAAGTAAATCTGCCACACTATAAAAAGACGGCATCCAATTTAATTGATTAAAACTTAAAAATATTTTGTTACAAGAAAATGTATATTCGTTTTTAATTAATAGTAAATCTTCAATTTTAAGGCTCGGCCCCATTCCAATTAAAAAACATCGAGATCCTTTATACTTATCTTTTAAGTTAAATATGGCTTGTTCATTTTTATTAAGATATATATATTTTCTAACCTTATTAGATTCAAAGGTTAGTTTATTTATAATCCGATGATATAATAAATCTAAACTATATAGATACTTGAATTTTGATTTCATTTTATGATTTTACCGAAGCTATACATTTTTGCTTGCTTACACCATATTCAAATAATATGTTATATTGATGATTATTAATAATATCAATACTGGGAACATAACTCTTCTTTCAAAGTTCCAAAATGTTGTATTAAACGTTTTATATGCTCTTCTAAAGGTCATAATGCTTGCAAAAGTTACTCCTGTAATTGTGGCTAATGGGAATACCATTTCTTGCAACTCGCTATAAAATAAATATATAAATATAAAAAAACTTGATGAGTAAAAAATAACTGCTATATGCTCTAAAATGTTATTTGATTGATTCGTAATCAACCCAATCATTCCTCCCCATCTTGAAATAAAATGGGCGAAAGAGAAGGCAATTATTAGCTCAATAGATCCTAACATTATATTGCTTTTAATCAATGGTAATAGTTTGTTTCCAAAAATAATAAAAGAAAGATAACTAATTATAAATGTACCATATGCTAAATAAAATAATGTTCTTACCAAGGGGATAAAGACCTTAAAGTCCCCTTGCCCTCTAAGTAATGCCATCCTAGGAATCATTGCTTTAAATACCGCCATTGTAAATTGATCAATTATTTCAAATATTCTTTTTGTAAATAAAAAAGGTGCTGATTGAGTTGGACTCATTAGATTCGAGACCAATACACCTGATATATGTTTTATTGTAGTTGCAATTACAGTCGTTACACCGCTTTTCCATGCTGTTTCAAATACTACTTTAAATATTTTTTTTTGAAAACTCATTTTAGGTAGCCTAGTTAACAAACTATTATTAACTTTTTTTGCTAATCTCATCATAAATAATAGATTCAAAAGACCTAAACTTTGATATGCTGCTATGATATTTATAAGTGTTGGGTTCAACAATAAAACTATCAATATCACAACAAAATTCATAATGGCTAATTTGGCTGCTAGCGTTTGAATTTTTATTACTTGATTTATTCCTTCAATATATATTTGGTAATAGTTATGTATTAGGATAAACGTAGTAGTCACAACAATTATAGACCATGCTATCCATCCGTCAATGCTTTTTGACATAGCTTCTATTGGTTTGTTTACCGCATATGTCCCTGCTGATATAAGTAATAAAAAATAGATTAAACCAACAACTAAAAAGACTCTTTTCAATACAATAAATAGTGAAGAAAATTCTTTAAAATCTACATTGCTATTTTGTGATTTTTCAAACTTTGCATGAATCTTTCTAAAATCTCTTATTTTTAAACCAGAATAACTATATGAAAGATATCTTGTAAAAGTAGTATTAAAACCAAATACTACAGATTGAGATATTGTGACTACTGTAGTAAAAAGGAACCATACATTTATTTCTTCTACACTCAAATATGAAAGGACAAATGGTATGGTAATAAGCGATGTTAGGACTCTAATAGCTAAGTTTATCCAGGAAGCAACTATTGGAGAATCATACACTGTTGCACTTACTACTTGAATCCAGGAAGTTATTTTATTATTAATATTCAATTAGGATATAAGTTATGTCCATAATTTTCTGTACTTTAAATAAAAGGGTCACAGTTTTTTCTTAAATTTGTTTTGAAAAGAAGCAAATAATAAGGAGTAAGACCACGACATAAAAAAAAGATACAAACAAAAAGCTAAATGATTCAGATTTTTTAAAACAAATGGTAGGAACCTACTTACAAGAGTATTTAGAGCAAGAGATGTCTCATCGCTTGAATGCACTGCCCTATGAATGGACAGGAACTCGGCTTTAGCACCGTAACGGGTATAAACCCCGTCAGTTAAATACTCGAGTAGGTAAACTGTTTTTATCTGTCCCACAAGATAGAGATGGTTCATTTTCAACCTAACTGTTTGACCGATACCTACGGAGTGAAAAAGCATTGATTGCCTGCCTTCAACAAATGGTGATTAAAGGCGTTAACAAAGACATGAAACGAGATATCATTGGTGTGGATGTCTGTAATAATGAGAATGAGACCAACTGGTCCCTGTTCTTTAATTGGCTCAAGGACAGATGGCTTAAAGGTGTCCGCCTTTTCATTAGCGATGCCCATCCTGGTTTGGTAAAAGCCATAGAAGAAGACTTCCCTGGCTGCGGTGCCAAGTCCACTTTAAAAAGAATATGCTGGATAAGGTACGAAACAAGGATAAAGCATGGGTTAAGAAACGCTTGGATGATATCTTTTTAGCTCCGGATGCAGCTGATCAACTGGAAACTTCAGGTGAAGATGCATTAACCTGCTTAAACTTCCCAGACCAGCACCGACGAAGAATTAGAACTACAAATAGTTTAGAGAGTTTTAACCAGGAGATTAAACGACGAATCAGTGTTCTTCGTATTCTCCCTAACAGAAACTCTGCATTAAGTCTCATTCGAGCTTTATGCATGAAACAAGCAAAAGAATGGATAACCGGTAGACAATACTTGGATATGTTATTGCTTGAAAAAACAAAAGAAAACAAAATCATAAATCAACCTACTATAATAATAAAAGTCGCAGGCAGAGAAACTGTGACCTTTTGATTCATTTTACAGAACTTTTAGGACTTGACCAGGATATATTTCGTTATACATCAACTTCATGTTCAAGAATGGTTAAAATTAACCGTAAATATCACGTCGTTGCATAAAATTTTTACTCTTAACACCTATCATGTTTAAATTTATGACTTCTTTGGGTGTCCAGTAAAATAAAGTAAACTCATTTTAATATACTTATAAACTACGATTACTATTTCCAATAATGATAAATAATATGCAAAAAATATATTAAATCTTAGAAGAAATACAATATAGCGGTTATACTCGATTTCATCTTTATCTGATCCTATTGTATAATACAAATGTCGACCAATATGATATGTATTTTTTATAACATTTAGGTACTCTTTCAAAACATTTCTATTCTTTATAACTTTAATTGCTATTTGAATTTGTTCTTCATAATTCATCATCGAGTTTATTTTCATAGTCCTTCCATCTTTACTTGTATTATCTCCACGCCAATAGATTAAGGGTTTACTTAAATAGTGAATTCTAACATTTGCATTTTGTCTAATATATTTATGAATAAAATAGGTGTGGGGAAAAAGATTTTGTTTATAAAAATTATCTTGCTCTAATTCTTGAATGATAAAATTTAATAAATTAGGACCACCAATGATTGAAGATATAAAGCACATCAATCCATCAAGCGTTTTTATAGATTTAAGATATTTTATATAATCTTCATCATTTCTTATTATAAATTGAACATCCTTTTTATCTTTAAAATAACTATCATTTCTTATAGGATTTAGGTTTATATCACAAATTATTCTATTCATTAATAGGATATCTATTTCATTTTCATTTATCTCATAAAATATCCTTTCAATACTACCTTTATTTATTTTATCATCATCTCCAAAAAGCCAAAAATGACCAGTTTTATCTTCAATCATTTTAACTGCTTCAAATAAATTAACTAATGCTCCTTTATTGTATTTTTGTTTAATATATTGTATGTTTAAAGACGTTTTGGATTTATACTGTGAAACTGCAGTTTCAGTATCATCAGTTGATGCGTTATCACTAATATAGATATTAATTAAATTATAATATTTTTCAAGAGTATCTTTTTCAAAGCTATTAAGGGCTTCGATTAAATAATCACTTCTATTAAAAGTTGGAATACAAATATTAAGATGAGTTCGCATATTATTTGACTTCAAATTGAAATGTGTTTCTCCAATATCTATAACAATTCTTTTCTTTTTACTAAATAGTTAATCAAATATTCTTTGCTTTCAAAATAATTACTAAGTAAATAATTCTGATCTCCAACTGCACCACAAACCTTACTATCTAGGTAAAACGGCTGAACATTCAAACCTATTTCTAGTAGGTAAGAACCGAACCCACCTGACAATAAATGCTCTTCCAATGTTGTAATTCGTTTATATGGTTTCAATTGATTAAAGATTGTATTTCTAAACTCTTCTCCCCACATTGGCAAAGAACCAACTGACCAGCTGTCTCTTAATTCATCATTAGAACCCCAAATTTCAAGCGCAAGTTCAAGAACTGCTCCAGTCGTGAGTAATAAATTATCAGCATTTTCAGTTTTTTTAAATATTTGAAGCTCACCGGGCGATATTCTTGGTTTCGTTTTATGAATATCGGGTTCGCCGGATTTGTTTATTCGTAAATATGAAGGTTGTGGATTCTCAACAAGATATTCGAGACATCCGCTCATTTCTAATGGGTCACCAGGTGCCGCTATAACCATATTAGGCATTGATCGTATTAAAGCAAAATCTTGCACTGCATGGTGCGAGTAACCCAAGTTGCCATACGCTAACCCTCCACCAACAGAAACTATGGTCACTGGTAAATTATGATAGTCAATATCATTTCTAATTTGCTCTGCACAGCGGAAAAGTGGGAAATTGGCAATGGAATAGGTAAACACATGATAACCCTCTGAAGCCATACCTGCAGCGACGCCTGTCATGTTCTGTTCAGCCACTCCTGCATTGATAAATCTGTCTGGAAATTCTTCTGCAAATGGCTCTACAACAGAAAATCCCAAATCACCCACAATTAATACAATTTTATCATTCGTTCTCGCATGGTGGACTAATTCTTTAATGAATGTATCACGCATTTTCTAATTCAGATATGGCAGCCTTTAATTCATTCGCTGATAGAGATTTATAATGCCATTCAACCCTGTTTTCCATATAGCTAACACCCTTACCTTTGGTCGTTTTTGCAATTATAACAATCGGTTTTCCTTTAACAACTCTCGCTTCTTTAAAACTTTTTTTAAGTGCATCATGATTATGCCCATCTACTTCAATCACATGCCAACCAAATGATTTAAGTTTTTCGCTCAAGGGTTGAATATTTAATGTTTTATCCACAGTCGTGAGACTTTGGAGATTATTATAATCAATAATAGCGATTATGTTGTCCAGCTTATGATGCGCGGCAAACATAAATGCTTCCCAATTACTACCTTCCTGCATTTCACCGTCACTTAATAATACATAGGTTCGCCAGTTTTTTTTCATTTTTTTAGCAGCTAAAGCCTTGCCAACTCCAAATGGCAATCCATGCCCTAATGAACCAGTTGAAAACTCAACGCCAGGAATTTTGTGGCTAATGTGATTCATCAGAATCGAACCATTCATTCCATAGGTTAATAACATTTCTTTTTCAAAAAATCCACATTCAGCTAAAACAGCATAAACTCCGACACATGCATGACCTTTACTTAAAATAAATCTATCTCTATTGGGATTTTCAGGTTCAGAAGGTAACACATTTAATACATTTTTGTAAAGAACGGCTAAAATATCGAGAATAGAAAGGGCGCTGGCAATATGAGATGCCTGTGCATTGTGCACTATTTGCACAGCATGGATTCTTGCCTTTCTGGCTAATTCAATTGATTTCAATTATATATTTAAATGTTTTATAATACTCTTGCAAATATAATCAATTTGCTCTTCTTCAAGATTATGTCCACTTGGGAGATTAATAGAGTTTCCACTTATAACAATTGCATTAGAATTATGACAATCAGAATGCCACATTGGATATTTACTGATGGTGGGAAATACAGGACGTGTGTCAATACCATCTTGTTTGAGCTTTTTCATTAAATCGTTACGCGAAATACCAAAATCTTTTTCCAGGAATATTGAAGTCATCCAGTAAATACTTTTTGCCCAACCTGCTTCTTTGTTCAATTTTATTCCATCAATTTCGTTCAATCTCTTTTCATACCATAAAAAAATCAATCTTTTACGATCAATCAGTTCATCAATTCTTTCAAATTGTGCTAAACCAAGGGCAGCCTGGATATTAGACATTTTATATTTATAACCGATTTCCTCAATCCAGAAAGTATTATCAGGATCTTTGCTGCGACCATGTTCTGAATATTGTTTAATATTTTCAAAAATATCATCATTATTTGTTACTAAGATACCGCCTTCTCCGGTAACCATCATTTTTGCGCCCTGAAAACTAAATGCTGAAACATCTCCAAATGTACCGCAATATTTTCCTTTAAATGTGGCCCCTATTGCAGGTGCAGCATCTTCTAATATTTTAAGATTATGTTCTTTTGCAATCGAAACAATCTCATCCATTTTAGCAGGATGACCGTAAAGATGGACCGGTATGACTGCTTTGGTTTTATTAGTTATAGCGTTTCTAAATGAATCTGGATCCATTGTCCAAGTATCGCGATCAACGTCCACAAATACAGGTGTTGCGCCGGCATAATTAACTACCGTAGCAGTAGCTACCCAGGTAAGATCTGGAACAATAACCTCGTCGCCTTCGCCAATACCCATTGCGCGAAGGGCCATATGCATGGCACCAGTGCACGAAGATGTTAAAAGTGCGTGTTTAGCGTTGAATTTTTCCTTAAAGGATTCTTCTAATTTTGATAAATAAGAATTCCAATTATTGTTCCATCCGTTGGTAACAGCATCATTTACATAGTCAATTTCTTTTTGGGTGATTGAAGGACCTGCAGTTAAAATCATATCTTACCTATTACCCTTAATGTTTTTATAATTTTCATAATGATCATTTTTTTGTAGTTCCATGTAGGAGAAATATATTCCAGACGCTTCACCTTCTTCTACAATGGAATATTTGGTAACGTCATTTTCAGATGATTCATGTAAAGCTTGTTTCTTTTTTTCGACGAACTTCAATCTGTGATAAAGCTTAAGAGCCCTCGAATTATTAGAAAACACTCTTAAATACACTGTATTACAGGCAAAGGATGAGAAAACCCATGATACCAAGTCATATAACCCAATGGTTATGAGGCCCTTATGTCCTAATGCAACTCCCCTTACGATATTGTCCATCTCTATAATGGCACCTAAATCCAACCCATTGGCTAAACCCATATGCCCAATAGGTTTATTTCCATCTGAGTATAAAAGAAATAAAATCTTTGAATCATTATCTAAAACAAATTTGCATAGCCATCTTCTCGTTCCTTCAAATGTGGCCTTTTCATGGCTCATATATGCAGTTATATTTTGATTCCTCCAGATCATTAAATTTTCAATAATTTCATCGTTACCAATATCGTAGTAAGTGATTGGTTTTAATTTTCCAATAATGGAATCGTAGCTTTTAACTGGAATTGAGAAATCAATGTCAGACTTAATACGCTTAATTTCCCGTAATGTGGTTTTATCCATTTAGAATATTTCTTGTAGCGAATTAATGGTGTGATTTAACATAGCATTTGTCAATGAAGGCTGTAATCCTATCCAAAATACATTATTCATAACCTTATCCGTATTGGGGAAGACTCGCTTATTCTTTTGCAATATATTTTTATATGCAGGTTGTTTAAGTAAATTCCCACCAAACAGAAGTCTGGTTCCAATATTTTTTTCTGTTAATATTTTGATAATTTCATTCCTACTTATTGGCGAATTTTCTTCAACCCTAATAGGGAAGCCAAACCATGATGGGGTTGCATTATCAGCAGAAACAGGTAGCGATAAATACTTATTTAAAGACTGTAAATTTTCATGTAGAAAATGAAAATTATTATTTCTCTGCTTAATAAATTGATCCAGCTTTTTTAATTGAGCTACTCCAATAGCTGCCTGCATATCCGTTAGTTTTAAGTTATAGCCTATATGTGAATAAATATATTTGTGATCAAAGCCATGAGGTAAATCACCTAATTGCCAATCAAAACGTTTCCCACAAGTATTATCCTTTCCTGGCGCGCACCAGCAGTCTCTACCCCAATCCCTAAATGATTCTACAATTTTTTTCAACTTGGGGTTATTTGTTAATACAGCGCCCCCTTCACCCATAGTAATATGATGTGCTGGATAAAAACTTGATGTGGCAAGATCTCCAAAAGTTCCGACCATATTACCATTATATTTAGAACCTACTGCGTCGCAGCAGTCCTCAATAAACCACAAGTTATGTTTTTGCACAAAATCTGTGACTTTTTCAAGATTGAAAGGATTGCCCAGTGTGTGAGCTAGCATTACAGCTTTTACTTTGGGCGACCAAGCCCTTTCCATTTGTTCTACATTGATGCCAAAGTCATCTAAGTTCACATCCACAAATACAGGCACCATCCCATTTTGGATAATGGGATTAATAGTTGTGGGGAAACCTGCTGCTACAGTAATGACTTCATCGCCTGGTTTTAATTGTCGCTCTCCCAGCTGTGGAGAAGTAAGCGCAGATAAAGCCAATAGGTTCGCTGATGAACCAGAATTTGTAAGTAAACAAAATCGCTGATTCATATATTTAGCAAATTCTTTTTCGAATTGCTTGGAAAATCTCCCAGTAGTAAACCAGCCATCTAGACTTGCATCAACAGCATGCTGAATTTCTTCTTTGCCTATCAATTTTCCAGACACGGGAACATGTGACTCGCCAGCAATAAATTCAGATTCTTGCTCAAAAACTAAGGCGGCATATTTTCCTGCTAATTCGTGTATTTGGCTTCTCAGTCGGTCGGTTTCACGCATAGTTAAATTTACCTTCATATTCTGTTATTTGATTCAATGTATATTCCATCATTTCTTGTTTATTGGTATAATAAGTTTTATACCAATAAATTGTTTTGTTTACAGCTTCATCAAAATCGTATTTAGGACGCCAACCTAAAAGGGTATGAGCTTTACTGCTGTTGAGCTGTAAAAGATTTGCTTCATGTAAATGTTTTTCACCTGAAGTCACCCAATCAACGGATTCACCCCATACATTTGCCATTAATTCAACAGTTGCCTGAACGGTTTTAACACTATTTTGATCAGGGCCAAAATTCCAACCCCCGGAAAATTCTTCTGGTTTTCTCCACAATTTTTCGGCTAAAACAAGGTAACCATTAAGTGGTTCTAAAACATGTTGCCATGGTCGCGTTGCTGAAGGATAACGAATGACAAGTTTTTCATTTTTTTTCCAAGACCTTACCATATCCGGGATAATTCTATCAATGGCCCAATCACCTCCCCCAATTACATTACCAGCCCGAGCTGTGGCTAAACCAATGCCTTTATCTTTGAAAAATGACCGATAATATGCTGATGCCACATGTTCTGCACAAGCCTTACTACTACTATAAGGGTCGTAGCCACCCAATGAGTCAGTTTCCACATAAGCATAGTCTTTTTCTATATTTTCGTAACATTTGTCTGTTGTAATGACAATAATAGATCTTACTGTTTTACAATCTCTAAGTGCTTCAAGAAGATTGGCGGTCCCAAGAACATTGGTGTTATAAGTTTTCAATGGATTTGAATAAGACAACCTTAACAAAGGTTGTGCTGCCATATGAATAACAATTTCAGGATTAGTTTTTTTCACGATTTCTAAACAAGTTTCATAGTCAGATATATCACCCCGATTATCATTTACTAATTCATCAAGACCCAATACTGAATATAAATCAGGGCTTGATACGGGATCGCTTAAAGAAAGTCCACTAACATTTGCTCCCATTTTATTTAGCCACAAACAAAGCCAAGAACCTTTGAATCCAGTGTGTCCCGTAATAAGGACATTTTTATCTTTCCAAAATTTTGGGCTTATTCCCATACTTTCCACTTTGCTTTATTATTTTCCCATAATTCTTCAAGATATATCTTATCTCTTAATGTGTCCATTGCAGACCAAAAGCCAGTATGCTTATATACGGAAAGTTGATTTTCATTTGCTAATTTTTCTAAAGGATCTTTTTCTAAAATTGTTTGATCATTCTTAATATAAGATAAAATTTCCGGTTCACACACAAAAAAGCCCCCGCTTATCCACTGATTATCACCTTTAGGCTTTTCCTGAAAACTTTTTACTCTTGCTCCCGATATATCGAGAGAACCAAAGCGGCCTGCGGGCTGAATGGCTGTAACTGTTGCAATACATTTTTTCTCTTTATGGAAATTCAACAGGTTTTCTATATTTATATCAGAAACACCATCACCATATGTTAAACAAAAAGGACCATCTATATATTTTTCTACCCTCTTAAGTCTCCCTCCCGTCATTGTTTCCAACCCTGTGTCAACCAAGGTCACTTTCCAAGGTTCTGCATTTTTTCTGTGAACTGTCACACTGTTGTCTTTCATATCAATTGTAACATCAGACATGTGTAAAAAATAATTAGCAAAATATTCTTTAATAACGTAACCCTTATATCCGCAGCATATAATAAAATCTGTAATTCCATAATGACTATATATTTTCATTATATGCCAAATAATTGGCTTACCACCAATTTCAATCATAGGCTTTGGTTTTAAATGGGATTCTTCGCTGATTCGGGTACCATAGCCACCTGCTAAAATTATTGCTTTCATATTTTTACTCCTGCAAATATTTGCAAATTCTAAGTCAATTTTATCTTTGATTATTATACCCTTGATTCTATCACTTGAAAAACAATCTACATCGCCATTATATATTACACATTTACCTTATTAGTATGCTTTAATGTAATTGTGAAATTGCCCTCCAATCATATCGTAATTTATTCACTAAAGGGTTTTAATTCTTGTGATTCTTTTAAAATAATAAATTATAATTTACAAGTTTTCACTCGTAATAATATTCTGTTTTTCCCTATAAATAATATTTTCAATTTGTATAAAATCTTCTTCAGTTTTCGGAATCAATCCTTCTTCCCGTGTGTTGGGGAAGAATCCATTTTTACCGGTGTAGGTTCCACAATCTCCACTCTCATAAGCCGACATATAGTTTTTTGTTCTCCATCCAGTAACGGACCAAGTAATACGCTGTATGGGTTTTAATTCCTGGGAGTTGGTTTTTGTATTAGGATTAAAGTTAATGGGCTTCCCTTGATAACAGCATTCGATCTGCTCCAACACAACACTGAATTGGGCATCGGGTATGGTTTTTATTAATTAATGTGTGAATTGTATAATGGTTTCTAACTCCAAAAGGGGTACTATAGTATGAAGCTGCACCAAAAAGTCGCACTCATGCTTTTTCATGAATTCATAAACGAAATCCTCGCTGGTGGCAGTGTTGTTGGCTAATTGATCAGGTCGTTGATGGAAATTAATTTCCTCTTCAAGTGCGATTTCTTTAAATGCTTCATGTTCGGCATTCACCCATATTTCATCGAATAAACTCACTTTTTTTGCTTTGCGAATAGCACGTGTAGTTAAAGGGATACCATTTAGCAAGCGCAGATTCTTTTGCTTCAGCCTTTGGCTGCCCATTCGAGCGGGAATCATGCAGATAATCTTAGGTGCGTTGGCCATTAATTAACAGAATATTCAGTTTTACCTATAATTAAATCACAAATCATAAGTAACCAAATCTGATGTATATTTTCAATAATATTATAGGCTTGAGAAGGCACCCAAAAATTTACATCACCCAATTGGTTTAATGGATTGTTTTCTTCAAAACCTGAAAAAGAGATTACCGGAATTCCATTGTCCTTAGCATATTTTGCAGCATTCACTATATTGGGAGAAGAGCCACTTGAACTAATTAAAATTGCAATATCCCCTTTTTTTCCATGGAATGAAATAGCTTTTTCTACCCAATTCTCATAGCCAAAATCATTTGCAAAGGCAGTAATAAACGCGGAATCATTAAAACATATAGAGCGTATTTTTGCTTGTTTAGTAAAATCCAGTGCACAGTGAGATGCAATAGCAGCACTAGCACCATTCCCGGCAAATATTACTTTATTCCCCTTATTATTTTGCTTAATCAATAAGTCCTTTACCTTTATAATTTTATCTATGATTTCATCATTTTTTAATAGTAACTGGTATTCGTCAATGATATTGTGAATAAATTGTTTTTCAATCATTTTTTTTTCCATCCTTATATATTTTATCAATAGTTCTCATAATAATCCGTGCATCGTCTGAATTTCCAATTTGAATTGGCTTATTTTCAGTAATTGCTGTTAAGAAATGATCTATTTCAGATTTCCACGATTCATTAATACTAAAAGTATGCTTTTCTTCATCTTTCCATGTTGCTCTTGGGGCTTCCGCTCGATTTTTTGCAATGGTTAAAATTTCTTCACCATAAGTCCCTGATGATGTTTTAAGTCCATTTAATACAAAATAGCCATGTTCTAAAAACACCTCTAAGGAAAATAAATGTCGCCATTGTGTCATGGTAGAATGCAGTGATGCAACGGTACCTGTTTGATTATTTCTTAAAATTGCAAAAGCATTATCTTCAATGTCAGACTTCCAATATAAGTTTGAAATCATGGCTTTTACTTCATCGAATTCTCCACCCAAAAAAGTAAATAAATCCAACATGTGGATACCTTGGTCAAGCAAGATTCCACCACCAGCTTTCTCAGAATTAGCACGCCAGTTTGTATAAAACTTTTTATCCACACTTTTTCCATATCGCCCACGCATCCAAAGAATTTTACCATAAGTCTCATTTTCTACTAATACTTTAATCATCTTAATACTCTCATGGTGGCGGTGATTAAAACCGTACATCAATTTCTTTCCCGAAGCTTTTTCAGCTTTTATAACTTCTAATACTTCCTTTTCATTAAATGCAGGTGGTTTTTCACAAAATACATGTTTACCAGTTTCCAGACTTTGAATTGTTAAGGATTGATTTAAATAATTTGGCGTGCAAACGAAAATTGCATCTATATTTTTGTTATTTATAATTTCATCAGGTGATGATGCAACTGTAAAGTTTGTATTTTGAATGGGACTTACATCATAAATTAAATTGATTTTTCCTAACTCTGAGTCTTCAATTGCATTGGCTCTAATTTGCCCCATCTTTCCAAAGCCAATAATTCCAACATTAATCATGAGTCTTCTTCAATTTGTTTTATAAATTGTTTTAAATCTTTTGTGGAACCAGTTAAAAACTCCTTACAAGTACTTGCCACATGTGGAGTCATACTAAATCGCTCAGGGTAAAACTCTCTTAGTTTCCCTGAATAAGGCTCTTCCCAATAAACATCAAAAGCTGCATAAAGTCTTTTATTTTTTATCTCATTATACAGGGCGTTCTCATCAACAATTCTTCCACGAGCAGTATTGATTAGGGTAGCACCATCTTTCATCAATGCTAATTTACTCTTTTCCATGAAGCCAATATTATCTTCCTTATCTGCAATATGAATAGTTACAAAATCTGCTAATGGTAAAAGTGGGGCTAGTTTTATATCTGGATACTTATATAAATCATAAGATAGCACTTTCATAAAAGATGACATTTTCTCTTTAACCATCGCACCGATTCGACCTTCACCAATAATTAATAAAGTTTTTTCTGACAAGGCTGTTCGATTATTTTTCACCCACGGATCTAACATACCAAGGTTTTTATAATGAGATTTAAAAATGAGTCCACAAGTAAAATCAGCTGTTTCTTCATAAATATAATTTTTAGTTTTTTCAGATGGGAAAGCCACAGCTATGTTTCTTTTTTGTGCTTCAACAATGGGCACATTTGTTTGAGAAACACCTACGCGAAAGATGCCTTTTAAAATTGGAAACTCATTTAAGTGAATCGGTTTGCTTCCCATTAAAACCAATTCTGCATTCTTTTTTGAATTGGTTTGTGGGATATCATCAATAAGCCCATCTAATGTTTTTGTATTAGACCATAGAACCATTTTATAATCTTTAAAACTTATAGACTAATACCAGTTTCAAGTATCTTTTCAGCAAATAAGAAATCACTTTCATAACTTATTTTCAAAGATTTTATTGACGACATTGGATAAAAATCTAATTTTCCAGAAAATACGGCATGCCCCTTCTTTTCAAAACTCTCCATAAAGGTCTCCCGTCTCCAAATACATACTGGCCATGAACAGATAAGAACAGGTGTTAAATCTTGGGTCCTTGGTAGGGGTTTATTAATGTCAAAATTAATAGACCGGCCATTATAAAAGGCTTGAAACTTTTCTTCTCGAACGGTTATCAAAGAATCTATTTCTTTATCGAGAAAGTATTTAATGGTATTATCAATATCGATGCCTGTAATTAATGGACATACCGGATTCACTTGCACTAATAAATCAGGCGCTATTTTTTTAAAAAAATCGTAATTATATTCATCTGAAGTAGCGCTATTACTCGCTAAATGAGCTTGCCGTTTATAATATTGGACACCCAAAGTATTACTAAATGTCCCGATTTCATCACTATCGGTATTCACATATATATCGGTTAATAATTTTGATTCTTTTGCGGCCTTTATTGCGTAACTAATCATAGGTACTCCATTTAAAAGCTTCATGTTTTTATTTTTAACTCTTTCACTACCAGCTCTAGCTGGTATTTCAGCAATAATTTTCATTTTTAGGCCTTGATGGAATTAAAATATTCTTTTAACCAATTCGTAAACATTTTATTGGGAGTTATTCCATACTTCACCATTTCTCCGACTCCCTTTGTTAAAATCAGCTGATAGGTATTTCCTTTATTTTTTTTGTCTTTGGCGAGAGCATTTTCAAAGTCAGAAACAGAAAGATTTTTTATTGATGTCCCATCCCAAATTTTTTCTAATTGAACTAGCATGCGTTGCCTATTACTATTGTCTATAAAACCCAGTTTAACAGAAATATAATTAGCCAAATCCATACCATAACTCACAGCTATACCATGTGGAATTGAATAATTAACTAACGATTCTATAGCATGCCCAAAAGAATGTCCATAATTCAACAATTGTCTTTCGCCTCGATCAAATTCATCCCGCTCAATGAACCCTTTTTTTATTTCAAGGTTTCGTTTCACTAAAGTCAATAGTGCCTTCTCATCTTGAAATGCATTTTCATAATGTTTTTGATATAGACTGAAATCACCTTCTCCCGAGACTAAATAAAAATGTAACATTTCGCCCATACCAGATTTGAAATCTAATTTTGGTAATGTTTTAATGAATTCAGGGATAATATATATTTTTTTAGGTGGATAAAAATTCCCAAGTTGATTTTTATACTTTCCTATGTTTATAGATGTCTTTCCACCAATACAACTATCTGCCTGAGCCAATAAAGTTGTGGGGAAGAATACCCACCCAACTCCACGATATATTATTGACGATATAAAAGCTGTGATATCTTGGGTGATACCACCTCCAATAGCAATAAGTCGATTATTTTTACGAAAACGTCTATCAATCAATTGCTCGATTATTGATGTAATAGCAATGTAACTTTTTTGATCTTCCGAAGCTTCAATAACTATGTGATCATTAATATCTATTATGTTTTGAATGTCATCAGGAAGAAAACTCAATAAATTTTGGTCAATAATAATTATATCACCCTGCTTTAATTCTTTCTTTAATTCTAAATAAAAAGACTCACAAAACAAAACATCATAGTTCTGTATTGAACTTTTAATTGATAGACTATACATGAGAAAACCCTCCATCAATAACAATATTCTGCCCCGTCATATATGTATTCATATTACTACAGAGAAATAATATCATTTTTGATATTTCATCAGGGTTAGCAAACCTTCCCATAGGGATTTGATTCGATAGCTTTTCCATTTCATCTCTCGATAAAGATTGTTTTGTTAATTCAGTGAGGGTAAAACCCGGAGAAACTGTATTGGCTATAATATTTGAAGAAGCATATTCAATAGCAATAGACCTTGTTAACCCAACTAATCCTGTCTTGGCTGTTGAATATAAAGCTCTACCTGGTTTTGATATCTGGCTCCAGATAGAAGCTACATTAACAATCCTGCCCCATTTTTTCTTTTTCATACCTGGTAATAGTTTTTGGAGAATAAAAAAAGGTGCTGTTAAATTTATTGCCATTAGTCGTTGATAATCATTATAAATATATTTGTCAAATAATTTAATATTATTTATACCTGCATTATTAATACAAATATCTATATTTTTTATTTTATCTAAGTCATTTATAAATAATTCAATTCCTCTTACCGTTGAAAAATCTCCAAAAATCCATTTAATTTTCTCGTTTTCATTTTCTGCATCCAATTTTCCAATTTTTGTCTTATTTGTACCCGTTAAAATAACACGAGAACCTGCATGAAGAAATTCATGAGCTATTGCATTACCAATTCCTCTCGTGGCACCTGTAATCAGCGCTGTTTTTCCATATAATTTCATTAAACTATCCATTTTTTATTTTAATAGTCATTAGATCTTTGCCAAAACCGTTACAGGAGCACCATCCATACCATCAAAACATAATGGTGAGATTACAATCTCTTCAATAATTGTTCCTGGAGTAAGTAATGACAAATCCATATCTTCAAGAATAAGTATATTATTGGCCAGCAGAAAATTTACATGAGCTTTTTTCCCTTTATCTCTAAATTTTCTTCCTGTTAAAGAAATAGAGTCAAAACCTAAAATTCGAAGATTAGACATTCTTTGTTTAAAATAATCCGCTAAATCAGGTGAAAAACCTGGGTTCGCAGACCAATATTTATCATCTTCCAGTAAAAGTCCCATACCTGTCTTAATAATTAGTATTTCTGTATTTGGCTTAAAATTTATAGTAGTAAAATCTTCTTTATTAATGAGATGATTTTCAATAGGACTAATATCTATATTTATAATTTGAACTTTATTCGAAATAAAATAATCTGGTGGGTACTCATTACCCTTTTTGCCATTTTCATCAAAATGATAGGGAAAGTCTAGGTGAGTACCAAAATGAGTTGGGATATTCAAAAAAGTATTATTTGATGAATCTCCATTGTTGATAGAATTGGTTTGTTCTATAGTTATCCTTTTACCATTCCCATATGCGAAATGATTGGGCGATAATCGATGTGAAAGATACTTCCAGTTACTCATATACAGTTTTTCTCATCTTTTTCTTTTGCTAATTTAATTTTCCCCAATACCATTTACACGTATCTTTAAATCCTTGAATTACATCATGTTTGGCTTGTAGCCTAAATTCGTTTGATGCTTTCTCAATAGATGCATGGCTACGTAGAATGTCGCCCTGGTACTTTAGTCCAATAATACCGATCGTTGCGTTTCTATTTATTATTGATAATTTAATATTGTCTATTTGCATTGATTAACCTAGGTTATAAATGGGAAAAAGATGTATGGCTATTTTGATTTACCCGGTATGAGTTCAGAGATATTTTTTATAATCAAAGATTTTACTTCTGTCATTTTATCTTTTTCATCTTTTTCGTTATTGGTAGCAAATTCGCGAATAAAAGCAAATATGATACCAAGCCCAACTCCAAGAAATCCGGCTAAAATAACTGCCTTCATTTAATTCATCCTTTTCATTTTAAAAAATATTTCTGCTAAATAAGAACCATCTTGTCCTGTAATACCTGTAATGAGTGCTTTTTTCATTGTTATTGAGTCTTAAAGTTGGAAGTTATAAAGTCTGGAAAGGCGAAAGTCTGAAAGTCATAAAGTCGGAAAGGCGGAAAGTCATAAAGTGGGAAATAGTCAAAAAGTCGAAAGGGAAAAATAGTCAAAAGTCGGAAAGGCTAAAATAGTCAAAAGTCATAAAGTGGGAAAGTTGAAAGGGGAAAATAGTCAAAAGTCATAAAGTCAGTCTAAAGTCGGAAAGTTGAAAGTGAGAAAGTCGAAAGGCTAAAATAGTCAAAAGTCATAAAATGGGGAAAAAGTCAAAAGGCATAAAGGTTATTGCTTATTCGCTCTTTTCAGTTTGATCCACTCTTTGAAAAATGGGTCTTCAATATCATATTTTCCATCAATTTTTAAAACGGTACCTCTATTTACCATTCTCTCTAAACTACTTCCTACAGTACTCGTAGAACTAACTCCCGTCAATAATAGAAATTCTGTTGATGTTGGCAACAATTCCGTAACGCCCAAACCAATTAATATTTTTCTATCCGTGTTAATTAATGAACCCCAAAGGCGTTCAAAATCTCGGTCATGGTTTCGTAAGATAGTATTGACTGCTTCTTCTATAGATTCATTAAGTTCCTGTTTCCCAATATATGTTTCCCATACGTGCCATGCCAATTGCTGAGTATAATAAGGATGGCATTTTGTAATGGCTAAGATAGATTTACCTAACCCTTCAATTTCTTCTCGATTATCCCAGCCTAATCCAAAACCATTGATAAGGTATTGCATGAAATCTTCTTCTGATATTTTACCCAATACGAGAAGAGCACCAAAATGATAAAATGGCGATGCATGTTTTTCAAATATATCTCGCATCATAGATTCTTGGCTTCCCATAAAAATATAATTTATATCTTTATGATATTGCATAATTGCTCTCATTTTTTTTTCGAGGTTTTTACCTATTTGTCTGATGGCCTGGAACTCATCAAACACAACAATGAGTCGTTTTTTAGGCGTGGATAAGTTATTTAACAAATTTATGACATCTTCAAGTGCAGTCTCGCCGCCCTTACGGTTATCAAAATGAACATCTGCTTCACCCGTTAACGGATTTATTGATATCGTTGGTGTGATTCGAAACGACTTCAACATCGTCTTAAATTTTTGAAATGGAAAATGCTTATGTATTCGGTTTAACAATTGTTCTGCAAAATCAATTTCTGATGTAAGCATTTGCATGTCCAATGAAATCACCGGTCTTTTTATTCCCGAGAGTATTTTATGGATAAGACTTGATTTTCCAAACCGCCGAGGGCTTATCATAATTATATGAACATCACTATGAATCATGCTCTTTAATTGCTTTGATTCACTTTTCCTATTTGTGAAAAATCTTGAATCAACAATTGTGCCAAATTTGAATGGATTTTTTATCATATTACGAAAATTATCGGAACGAAATATATCGGAATATTGAGTGTGTTGCAAATGTAAAAGTCATAAAGTCTGAAAGTTGAAAGTCATAAAGTCAAAAGTCGAAAGTCATAAAGTCAAAAGTCGAAAAAACTAATAGCCACAGAGATCACAGAGAAAAGCGGGAAGTAGAGATGCAAACACGAATAAATCTTAGGGTAAAAAACGTTTTGCTTCGTGATTCTTCGTGACATTTGTGGATAATGTTTTATTGACTAAAATACTAACATCCGTTTACGCTTTTATTACCTTCTTAGAAACTTTGAATTTTCCTCGTGTATCAACAATCAATTTTGATTCTTTTTCAATTAATTTATAATCAAAATCATCATGGTCTGTAGCCAGAATTGCCAAATTAAAAC
>Ga0233449_1001285_pt1 | contig 23484 bp, 25 predicted proteins | sample SI_124_October20_FD_183012 | JGI IMG/M metagenome (GOLD analysis project Ga0233449, IMG submission 183012) | Seawater microbial communities from Saanich Inlet, British Columbia, Canada - SI_124_October2016_200_MG | ecosystem: Environmental > Aquatic > Marine > Inlet | place: Canada: British... | reverse complement strand
TTCCTTAGTAGATAGGGATAAATTTTGTGATCTGGATGCCTCTTGCTGGTATTGGGCTTGCGATAGAGCGCTTCGACTCCCATCTTCTTCATCAGAGTGGAGACATGCTTTCTACCCACCTTTTCACCATCCAGATTGAGGCAGTCCCGCAGCATCCTGGCTCCAGCAAAGGGCATCTCCAGATGGAGCTTGTCGATCTTATTCATCAGTCGCAGATCTCGTTCTGAAACAGGCTGTGGCTGGTAGTAGAGGCTGCTCCGGCTGATCTGCAGGATCTTGGCCTGCTGTGTAAGGGACAGTTTGTGTTCGCGGCTGATCATCTTTTTGCGCTCAGCATGCCCGCCTTGGTGAGCGCTCCTTCTAAAAAATCATTTTCCAGTGTGAGCTGCCCGATCTTGGCGTGGAGGGTCTTCACGTCCACTGGAGGCTCTATGCCCTTCTTGTCATCAAATAATTCTGCCATACGTCCCAACAGCTCTTTTTTCCATTGATTGATCTGGCTGGGGTGTACATCAAATTTCTGGGATAGCTCAGCAGTGGTCATCTCCTCCTTGGCGGCTTCCAGTGCAACTTTAGCCTTGAAGGTGGATGAGTGGTTTCTGCGTGGTCTTCTGCTCATGGTTTTCTCCTGTTTACAGGGCAATAGTGCCCGATGGGTTAACAGGTTTTCCACTTAAACCGCTGTACAGATTTCTGGGGCCACCTCTCATTAGAGCTTACCCGAGAATAGAAGCCGTAGCGGAAAGGTGAGAGTGAATTTATCAATGACTATTGTTGTCATATTGGGCGCTATGGGCGTTAGGCATTTACACATGACTTGTTCAGGTGCTCCTAAAACAGTGTATTGAAGAGATTGAGCAGTTGTTACCATTCGTAACACTCGATACACTTTACCGATGCGCAACTCCACTTCATCGCCGACACCAACCCGCGACAGCTCACTCTCTTCCATTCTGGTCGCCCTGCTCGCTCTGATTCTGATCGCCTCACCACTGCTACAGTGGTGGAGCAGCAGCGAAAGCCCTTGGTACACCCCTTATCTACTCTGGGCGGGGTTGATTATGTTGATTGCAGCGCTCAACCGTGGCTCCCACCGCCATGTCCAGTGATCTACTTCCACTCTTTATCTCAGGGGTTGTCTACCTACTGACGCTATCTCTGATCGCCCACATTGCAGATCGTGGCATCATCCCCAGCCACTGGATCAATAACCCTTGGGTCTACACCCTCTCTCTGGGGGTCTACGCCACTTCATGGAGCTTCTATGGCTCTGTCGGGTTTGCTCAGTCCCACGGCTACCAGTTTATCGCCATCTATATCGGGGCCACACTCGCCTTTATTGTCAGCCCGATTTTGCTGCGACCGATTCTTCGACTGACTCAAGAGCATCAACTCTCCTCTCTGGCCGATCTGTTTGCCTTCCGTTACCGTAGCCAACTGGCCGGGGTTTTGGTAACGCTGTTTATGTTGATCGGCACCCTCCCCTACCTTGCTCTACAAATTAGGGCCATTACCGAATCCCTGCATATCCTCACTCAGGAGATCCCCTCAGAGATGATCGCACTGGGCTACTGCCTGCTAATCATCTTCTTCGCTATTCTATTTGGAGCCAAACATATCTCCAGTCGTGAAAAGCACCATGGATTGGTATTGGCGATCGCCTTTGAGAGTTTGATCAAGTTGATCGCAATATCGACCGTAGCACTGGTGGCCCTATTTGGCCTCTTCAGTGGGCCCAGCGGACTGAATGGCTGGCTACAACAGCACCCCGAGGCGATTGAGGCGCTCTATCAACCCATTCAACAGGGGCCATGGGCCACACTGCTATTCCTCGCCTTTGCCGCTGCCTTTCTGCTGCCGCGCCAGTTCCACATGATCTTTTCTGAAAATCTGGAGCGCAACCACCTCAACACCGCAAGCTGGGCCTTTCCGCTGTTTCTGCTGCTGTTTAACCTCTCTATCCCCATTCTGTTATGGGGGGGACAGTCTCTCTCACTAGATATTCCTGCAGACTACTATGTACTGGGAATTGCCCTGCATAGTGAGATTGAGTGGCTACCGGCACTGACCTTTATTGGTGGGCTCTCTGCCGCCAGTTCGATGATCATTGTGACCACGCTGGCACTCACCTCGATGTGCCTCAACCATCTGTTGCTGCCGATCAACTATCCCGCCCCTACCGTAAATCTCTACCAGTGGTTGCTCTGGGGTCGTCGTGCACTGGTGGTGTTGATCATCTTTGCAGGCTATCTGTTTTACACCTTTCTGCAACACAATGAGGGGCTGGTACAGCTGGGGCTGATCTCCTTTGTCGCGGTAACTCAGTTTATCCCCGGCATTATTGGGCTGCTCTACTGGCGGGAGGCGACCCGTCTGGGGATGATTTGGGGGTTGATGGGCGGCATTCTGGTCTGGTTTGTGACTCAGATTCTGCCCCTACTGGAGCAGTCTGGCCTGATCCAGTTCAGCTCCAGCTGGAGCAGCTTACACAGCAGTAGTGGTATGGAGTCGTGGGAGTTTGCCACCCTGCTCTCACTACTGATCAACGGCACACTGTTTACGCTGGTCTCACTCTATACCCGCCAATCAGACACCGAGCAGGAGGCCGCTTACGCCTGCTGTACGGATAGCTTCTTCCCCCGCCAAGGCATTGTCTCTGCTGCATCACCCGCTGAATTCCGCGAGGCACTGGCAGCCAGCTTGGGAGAGCAGACTGCAGAGCGTGAGGTGGAGCAAGCACTACAGGAGCTGGAGATGAGCCACACCGAATCTCGCCCCACTGAACTAAGAAAACTGCGAGAACGGCTGGAGCAGAACCTCTCTGGCCTAATTGGTCCACAGATGTCTCACGTCATCATCAACCAACGCCTCCACCTTGATACTGAGGGGAAGACCGCACTGGCTGACTCCATCCACTATATGGAGGAGCGGCTGGAAAACTCTAACACGCAGCTGATGGGACTCAATGCAGAGCTGGATGAGCTGCGCCGTATGCAGCGCAAGATTCTACAAGAGCTACCGATTGGGGTCTGTGTACTGGATGACCGTAACAATATCATCATCTGGAACAATATGATGACCACACTCAGCAGCATCAGCCGAGCCGATGCACAACAGCAGAACCTTGAAGATTTGAACGCCCCATGGCAATCGCTGATCTTGCAGCTACTGGGGGCAGAAGAGAACCACCTCTACCGCACCCATGCTCATATTGAGAACTCTGACTCCTGGTTCAACTTGCATCAATCCTTTTACAGCGAACCTTATCGTGCCAACTCCAGCATTCACCAAGGGACGGTTATTTTGATTGAGGATGTCACCGAACTAAAACAGTTGGAGTCTGAACTGGCCCACAGTGATCGACTCGCCTCCATTGGACGACTGGCAGCCGGTGTAGCCCATGAGATCGGCAACCCGATTACTGGCATCTCCTGCATTGTACAAAACCTGCAACATATCGACTCACTGGAGGGGACCGACCAGGCGTATGGGGATATTCTGACTCAGACGGAACGCATCAACCATATCCTCAAGGCTCTCACCAACTTTAGCCGTAGCGGTCCACAACGTCAGGGCCATGAGCGTTTTGAGCTCGATCAAGTGATCCACTCTGCCACCCATCTGGCTGAACTCACCTATAAAAATGCGGGCATCCAGTTCCATGCGGAGTGCCCTCAAGGGCTGGAGCTAGAGGGGGACCCGCAGACGATCACACAGGTGTTGATCAACTTGTTGAGCAACGCCGGTGATGCCTGCAGCGATGGTACAACCGTGCAGCTGATCGCAACAGAGCATGACAACCATATTGAGATCGACGTTATCGACTCCGGCAAGGGGATACCACAGTCACTGCAAGCCCATATTTTTGAGCCCTTCTTCACCACCAAGGCGGTAGGGCAAGGGACCGGACTGGGGTTATCTATTGTGCACCGCATTATTGAGGAGCATGGCGGTACGATCTCACTACACTCTACAGAGGGGAGTGGGACCACCATCCACATCTCTATCCCCTCCTCTTAAACCTAGAGAAGCTAACATGATGAACAACATTCTGATTATTGAAGATGAGAGCATTATTCGCAACGCACTCACCACGCTGCTGGAGCGTAACAATTTTGAGGTCACTGGCGTAGACTCGGTTGAGCAAGCCATCACTCACAATCTACAGCAGTACCATCTTATCATCAGTGATGTACGACTACCGGGCGCTCCCGGCATCGAGGTCATCGCACATGCCGCCCCCACCCCGGTAATCATTATGACCAGCTTCTCTGGCGTAGAGTCTGCGGTAGAGGCGATGCGTATGGGAGCGGTAGACTATATATCCAAACCTTTTAACCACGATGAGATGTTGATGGTCATTGAGCGCGTACTGCAGAATCAGCAGGAGAGAAAATCACGCGATGCACTCAAAAAGGATATCTCAGAGATCTATCCCGTGGATGAGATAGTGGGTAAAAGTGAAGGGATGATGCAGATGTTTCAACGCATCAATAAGGTCGCCCCTACCGACAGTACGGTTCTGATCATTGGCCAATCGGGTACAGGAAAGGAGCTGGTGGCCCGAGCCCTGCACGCCAAGAGTCGGCGCAGCAACGCCCCGTTTGTCACCTTCAGTTGTGCCTCAGTCTCGAAGGATGCCATGGAGTTGGAGCTGTTTGGGGTCAACCGCCGCTCATCCGATGAGAATGGTAGACGCTGCCTAATTGATGAGGCCGAAGGGGGGACGCTATTTTTGGATGAGATCGGTGAGCTGCCACTCTCAGCACAGGGCCGGCTACTTCAACTGCTGCAGTCCGGAGAGCATGAGAGTAGTGGAAAAAACAACATCCGCATCATCGCTGCCACCCATCAAGATCTGCGCAAACTGGTGCAGGAGGAGGCGTTCCGTAGCGATCTCTACTTCCGTCTGCGGGTGATTGAGATCACCCCACCCGCACTGTGCGAACGTGGCGATGACCTCACCCTACTCGCACTCTTTCTACTGAAGAAGAGCTGCCGTCAACTCAATATCCAACCCCTAAAAATCAGCAAAGAGTCATTTGAGGCGATACGCCGCTACCGCTGGCCCGGCAATGTGCGTGAGTTGGCCAACGCCATGGAGCGCGCTGCACTACTCTGCGAGGGGGATACCATCACTCCGGAGCTGCTCTCTATTGACCACAATATCGGTACAGGGCAGTCAGAGCAGGAGATTGGGGAGAAGCTCTCTCTGGAGGAGTATTTCCGCAGCTTTGTACTGCAACATCAGGATCAGATGACCGAAACAGAGTTAGCCAAACGGCTGGGCATCAGCCGCAAAGCACTGTGGATGCGACGCCAACGTTTTGGAATCCCACGCAAGAAATAGCCAGCCACAACAAAAGATGAGAAAATAGACCGCCCCAATGTAATCAAACACGATAATCAAACACGGATAAAACTGCCCCAATGAGTACTGAAAACAGCATCGACCTCAATGAACTGCTAAACCAAGCCCACCAAGGTGAACTGGAGGTGGATGCGTTTATGAGCCAATTTTTACAAACTCAGATCTTTATGCCGGTCACTGATCCAAAGGATAGCGACCACAGCGCCCCCATCGGTTTTCAAAAATCAGATAAGGCGGTCCCTCTGACTCTGGATACCGGAGAAGGTTTTCAAGTGATGATCCTATTTAGTGACCCACAACAATCAAAAGTATTCTTACAAGAGTTCCCCGAATATACCGGAGGGTTTATTGCTGAAGTGCCTTGGATGCTGGAGCGACTGGGTGAAGGGATGGGTTTTTCTCTCAACCCCAACAATGAGAACGGGATTGATTTTGACCCAGAAACTGTACGGCAACTATTAACACTGCACCAAAAACAGTCTTAAGGGCACCTCTAAAAATCTTGATACTTCACTCAACAAAAAAGCCTGCAAAATAGCAGGCTTTTTTGTTGAATCTGGAGTGAATAACTCGCTATTAACTAGCCTCCTGAGCTCCAGCATGCTGATCACCGCCCTGATTGGCAATACGCAACGCATCACGGCCATGTTTGGCCTCAGCAGCCTTAAACCATTTGGCTGTACGGCCACGGCCGGTCCAGGTCTCCTGTTGGTTATCTGGGTTACAGTAAATCGCAGCCACCTTTGCACGCTTTTTGGCTGGTCGTCCACGCCCTTTGGCTTTCGTTATTGCCGCCAGACGCTTAATAGTAGCAGTACCATACTTCTTCGCTAACGCAGCCAGCTCTTTTTCAGCTTTAGCATGCTCACTGTTCTCTTTCTTTCTGCGCTCAACCTCTGCACTTACCTCTTTAAACAGGGTATTGAGTTTGGCATCTGTCATTTTATCTAATTTCATATTCGCTCTCTTTAATTCCCACTCATTAAATTGTAAAAACTTTATTTATCCTGATGAACATTGATGCGCATGACTTAATAATTTCCATACTCTTCAGAATTTTTCAGAACTATATTACATATAAATAGAAAACTCAAATTTTGTTATTCAAACATGAAGGCACCTATAACAATCACTCTATTTTAAATCGGCTCTCACAGCAGAGATGACATTACTCATCCGCAGCAATTGATCCAATACACGCCCAATACTCTTCCCCTTTTGGAGTTCAATAGAGACGGTAATATGGGCTGTATGACGCTGTTTATCGGTCTGAGTCTGAATAGAGTCAATATTCGCTGCCTCATCACTCAACAGTAGCGTAATGTCTCTTAAAAGACCGGAGCGATCATAGGCCTCAACCTCCAGATGATAGTGCTGCATCTCATCTACCCCCCCACTCCAAGAGACCTCGATCACCCGCTCAGGCTCCGTCTCTATTAGGTGGAGTGCATTTGAACACTCTTGCTGATGAATGGTGACACCCCGACTACGGGTAATAAAACCGATAATCGGATCGGGGTACTTGGGGTTACAACAATTAGAGATTGAGGTCATTAAGTTACCTACCCCACAGATGGTAACTTCACCGCTGCTGGCATCACTCTTCAACGCCTCTCTACGAGGGCGCTTTTTCTCAACAGCCCGCTTCTCTACCCCGGTAATCAGTTGGATTGCCCCTGCAACCTGCCCCGAGGTGATATCGCCCTGACCTACCGCTGCATGAAAGTGCTCCAGATCCTTCTGCTCATAGCGTGCCAACCACTGTGCGGTGCTCACCTCTGGAGAGCCCGCTCGCATCAGTTCACGCTCTACAATGGTGCGCCCTGCAGCCACGTTCTCATCAAAATCCTGTTTACGAAACCACTGCCGCACCCGATAGCGTGCTCGGGAGGTATGCAAGTACCCCAGATTGGGATTCATCCAATCCCGTGTAGGTCCCCCCTCTTTCACCGTGAGGATCTCCACTCGCTGCCCAGAGTGTAACGACTGATGCAGAGGAATGATCTTTCCATCCACCTTGGCACCTCGGGTACGGTGCCCCAACCCCGTATGGATGGTGTAGGCAAAATCGAGCGCTGTCCCCCCCTCCGGTAACTCAACCACCTCACCGTTGGGGGTGAGGATATAGATATGCTCCTCTGCCATCTCATCCCGAAACTGCTCAGAGACCGCATCCTGCTCGCTTAGCTCCTCTTTCCACTCCAGCAGCTGACGCAGCCACTCAATCTTGCGTTCAAACCCTGGATCGTAGCGTGTCCCCTCTTTATAGCGCCAGTGTGAGGCAACCCCCATCTCTGCTGCATCATGCATCTCATGGGTACGAATCTGCACCTCCAACACCTGCCCTTGTGGACCAAATACCGCAGTATGGATGGAGCGGTAGTTGTTGCCCTTGGGGTTGGCAATATAGTCATCAAACTCTTTGGGAATATGGTTCCAGAGCCCATGCACCAGCCCCAGTGCCGCGTAACAGTCGGCCACACTATCCACCAGAATACGCACCGCATTAAGGTCATAGAGTGACTCCACCCCGACCTGCTTACGGTCCATCTTCTTCCAGATACTGTACAGATGTTTGGTACGCCCACTCACCTCACCACTCAGCTTGGATGCGCTCAATGCCTGCTCAATTGCTGTGACAGAGGCCTCGATATAGGCCTCTCGCTGATCACGCTTGAGTTCAATCTGACGAGATAAGCTCTGGTAGGTCTCTGGGTCTAGAGCGCGAAAAGTGAGATCCTCCAGCTGCCACTTCAGAGCCCCCATCCCCAGGCGGTTGGCCAGAGGGGCAAGAATATTCCGGGTCAACTCCGCATTGATAACCTGTTGTTCTCGGCTCAGCCCCAGCGGGGTGCGCATCCGTTCTAGATGCTCAGCCAGCTTGATCACCACCACACGCACATCCTTGGCCATTGCCAATAGCATCTTGCGCAGGTTCTCATGATGTAGATCACTCTGCACTTCACCCACCGCAGAGGCACTATGCAGCGCCGTCATCTCAATAGAGCCCTCGACCAGCTGCATCACTGCATCACCCATCTGCTCGATCAGAGAGTCACTAAACTCCAGCGTCACCCGCTGCCTATAACTGTAGAGGATCGCTGCAGCTGCCATTTCATGATCCTGCGGTGCCATCTGCTCAATCACAGAACTCACAGCCTCAATAGAGGCTAGCAGCAGCGGATACTCCTCTGCTGCTACGTTTTCCGCTGCATGCTCACTGATCCAGCGCCATGCAAGCTCCGCTTGGGGAGAACGATTCACACCCATCGCTGCCTTCATACTTATCCTTTTCTGTTGCGAGGAGATCGATTCGGTCGGGCCATTTTTTGCCCCCCTCGTTTTTTCTCACCCCGTTTCTGTCCACTGTTTTTGGGCTGAACACGTCCACGAAAACGCTCTGATGCGGCAGGTATCAACTGATCCTTACCGGAGCCAATCAAATGTTTCATTCCCAAATCAATCAAAACCTGACGCAGCAGTGGCCAGTTACTGGGGTCATGATAACGTAGCAACGCCTTGTGGACCCGACGACGACGCCCCCCTTTGGGGATCGGGATATCATCACTGCTGCGTTTCACTTTACGCAACGGATTCTGCGCAGAGTGGTACATGGTCGTCGCCAGTGACATTGGGGTTGGCAGAAAATTCTGTACCTGATCGGGACGGAACTTATTACGTTTCAGCCAGAGCGCCAGATGCACCATATCCTCATCGGTAGTACCGGGGTGTGCTGCAATAAAGTAGGGGATCAGGTACTGCTCTTTACCCGCCTGTCTGGAGAAGCGTTCAAATAGCTCTCGGAAACGGTAGAAGGTATCAATTCCCGGCTTCATCATCTTACTCAATGGACCGGACTCTGTATGCTCTGGTGCGATTTTGAGGTACCCGCCAACATGGTGGCTCACCAGCTCTTCAATATACTCTGGTGAACGCACAGCCAAGTCATAACGCAGCCCCGAAGCGACGAAGATGCGTTTGATTCCGGGCAGCTTGCGCGCATTGCGATAGAGATTGATCAGTGGCTTATGGCTGGTATCCATATGTTTGCAGATTTCTGGGTAGACACAAGAGAGGCGTCGACAGGCCGACTCAATCTCTCGGCTCTCACAGCGCATCCGGTACATATTGGCGGTGGGTCCACCCAAGTCGGAGATATGCCCATGAAACTCTGGCTGCTTCTGGATCTCACCAATCTCACGCAGTACAGATTCCTCTGAGCGGCTCTGGATAATACGCCCTTCATGCTCGGTAATTGAGCAGAAGGTACAACCTCCAAAACAGCCACGCATAATATTGATAGAGAACTGAATCATCTCAAAGGCGGGGATCTTTGCCCCTTGATAGGCGGGGTGAGGCTGCCGGGTATAGGGCAGCTCATAGACACGGTCTAACTCTTCTGTCGTCAAGGGTTCTGGGGGTGGGTTTAGCCATAGCTGTTGATTACCATGCGCCTGTAGCAGTGCACGTGCATTACCGGGGTTGGTCTCCAGATGAAACATACGCGAGGTGTGCGCATAGAGTTTGCCATCACGCTTTACCTGCTCATAATCGGGCAGTCGCACTACGGTCTGCTGACGCTTCTTCCTACCCGTGGTAGATGGTTGTCTAACCGACTCATCCGGCAGGTCAGAGAAGTTGAGCAACTGCCATCCCCCCTCTTCTGTATCTTCTGTATCGACCGTTGAAACGCTGTTGGAGAGCCGCTGCGCCAGCTCTTGCTCACTCAACAGGTAACCAGTCCCCCGCAGGTCTCGAATCTGTTTCGCACTCTCCCCTGCAGCAATACGATGTGCAACCTCTACAATGGCCCGCTCAGCATTGCCAAACAGCAACAGGTCGGCACGCGCATCCAATAAAATCGAGCGCCGTACCTTATCTGACCAATAATCATAGTGGGCCAGACGGCGGAGGCTCGCCTCAATGCCTCCAATGATAATCGGCACATCACCATAGGCCTCACGGCAACGCTGACTATAGACGATAGTAGAGCGGTCTGGGCGCTTGCCCCCCTCTGCACCGGGGGTGTAAGCATCATCACTGCGCATACGCTGATCAGAGGTGTAACGGTTGACCATCGAGTCCATATTGCCCGCGGTCACACCAAAGAAGAGGTTGGGCTTGCCCAGTGCGCGAAAGGGCTCTGCGCTGGTCCAGTCCGGCTGCGAGAGAATACCGACACGGAACCCTTGCGACTCCAGCAGGCGGCCAATCAGCGCCATACCAAAGCTGGGGTGGTCGACATAGCCATCACCCGTTACCAGAATAATGTCGCAGGAGTCCCACCCTAGGTGATCCATCTCATCACGGGAGATGGGTAATACGGGGGCGATACCAAAGCGGTGCGCCCAATACTTACGTCTGGAGAAGAGGTTTTTCATGCGGGGTATTATAAGCTTTCAAGAAGGCTTTCGAGGCGATCAACTGATAAATCTGGGGTTATAACTTTCAGTGCGACTTCCCTCTCCCCCCCCAATGGGAAAAGAGTCTTATTTTTTCAGTTTGATCGTTACCGGAAAAGCGAAGCGTACTTTATCGTTCTTCACGGTTTTAGGCAGGCTCGAGAATGGCTGGGCAAATTCAATCATCTTCTCTACCGCCTGATCCAGTGCTGGATGCCCTGAACTCTCCAAGACCTCGGTATCCTCTAGACGGCCCTCGCGGTTGATAGTAAAACCGATCACCACCTTACCCTCAATCCTCATCTCCTCCGCTATCGCCTTCGGATAGAGCACAAACTGGGTCAACGTAGAGCGCATCTTCTTGCGATAACGGGCGCTGATCCCGCTTGCGCCACGATAACGACTTTTCCACCCTTTACCCTTAGCCCCCTTCACAGCAGTCGCTAACTCAGGCTTCCACTCCTCAGCCTTCACTTCAGGTAGGGTATCGAATACCTGCTGGTCGAACTCGATCTGCTCAACAGTAATCTCCGCGAGAATGACCTCACTCTGTTGACTCACCTCAGGCAGAACCAGATCACTTTGCCCAGTCTCATCAGGCAGAATCTCTGGACTTTGCAAAACATTCTCATCCATAGGGAGAGAGAGCTCATCCACCAATAGCTCTGGAAGCTCCGGTGCCTCTTCAACACTCTCCACCTCTGGCAACAGCTCTATACTTTTTTGGGGAAGCGCCTCTGCCTCAGGTTGGCGTAACTCGGCAAACTGTTGTGGGGTCAGTACTGCTACATTCGATAGTTCGGGGAGTGTAGTCACCTCCTGCTCTTCTATCACCTCTTGCTCTACCAAGCTCACGACCCGATGCTCTGGCAAGGTGTTGAGTTCAGCTCCTTGCTCCATGACCACCTCTGCACTCTCAGTCGCATCAATCGCCCCCTCCTCTTCTGTCATCAACTCCAATGACTCACCACTGAGAGAGAGGTCAACCGGAGCCGCCAAATTTTCAACCTGCGGCTGCTCGGCCTCATCCAGAGAGACCAATGGAATCACCTCGCTACTGGCTGTCTCCGGCTGCTCCAGCTCCACCTGCTCGATCACCTCTTTATCGGCCAGCAGTACGGTAAAGGGGATCTCAACACGTTCAACCTCAACGGGCTCTTGCTTAAACAGCTGCAATGAATAGATCAACCAGCCATGCGCCAGCCCGGAGAGGATCAGCGCAAAAAACCAGTGGTAGGAACGAATCGTTAGATTCAAGGGGTAACCTCGGTAATCAGCTCAACTTGCTCTACCTTAGCGGCACGGATCTCCTCCATCAGCTTCACCACCTCATGCGCATCAACACGGCCATCGGCATGAATCTCAACCGAAGGGGGTTCTCCATTCTGTCGATTTTCATCCAGCAGATAACGCAGTTGAAAACGGTTTTTGACTTCACGCCCTGCCACTGCACGCCGTCCCTCCTGATCGATATAGATGGTGACGGCCATCGCTTCAACGGGGGCTTCACTACTCGACTGCGGGTGGTCGATATCCCAGAAGCTGGGAGCGCGTACGGTTCCCGCTACCAGAAAGAAGATGATCAGCAGGAAGATGACACTCACCAGTGGTGTCATATCCAGCTCTTTATGTTTGCTGCGGTGATATTGAAAATGCATAACTAACGCACCAAAGTGACCTTGGTGGCCCCTCCTTCACGCAGGCGGTCCATCACCTGAACCACCTCTTGCAGAGGTAGGCCAGAGTCTGGGCGCACAATAAAGCGGGTATCGGGGCGTTTTTGCAACAGCAACACGGTCTTCTCTTTTACCTTGGAGAGGTGTAGTGGGCGGCCGTTAAAATCGACCTGAGAGGCACTATGTACTCGAACTAGAGATCCCCCCTGCCAAGCACTCTTGCCTTTGCCTTTACTCGCAGGCATATCCAGCTCTAACATACGCTGCTGAGAGAAACTGGTGGTCAACATAAAGAAGATCAGTAACAGAAAGACGACATCAATCAGCGAGGTAAGGCTGAGCCAGCGCCTCCTGCTTCTGAGACCGACTGGTTCGAACTGCATGGGCGTTAACCCGCGCGACGCATGGAGCCAAGGGTACGTGTAACCGCATCCCCCATGTCCTGCCGTACACGCTCCACAATACCTTCCAACCAGTTAACCATTGCCAGTGCTGGAATCGCAATTGCCAAACCAAATGCAGTGGTAATCAGCGCTTCCCAGATACCGCCAGCCAACATAGTGACATCGACGCGGACACCAGCCCCCTCCAACTGCATAAAGGCCTGAATCATACCCAGAACGGTTCCCAGCAGTCCCAACAGAGGACTGAGGTGTGCTACTGCATCCAAACCACGTATATAGGAAGTAAGGTGTTCCAACTGCGCACGCCCTTCACTCTCCAGCTCCTCTTTAGCGATACCATCCATCTCTTTGGCTTCACAGAGCTTGATCGCCTTAACCATCACCGCAGCAACTGGATCTTTTCTCTTCTTAACCAGCGCTCGTACCGCAAGTTCTACCTCTCCACGTTCAATCTTATTGACCGTTTTATCGACCAGCTTTCTAGAGCTGAACAACACCCCTCGCGCCTGGAAGTGGTAGAGCTTGAGCAGCAGAATCGCCAAGCCAAACACGGAAAGCGCCAACAAGATGATGGCAACCATGCCCCCTTTATCTACGAGCAACTCTACATTCATTGAGAACGCTCCTACTTAAAGAGTTTGATGGTGCCTTTGGCCCCAGTTTTCAACATCCGCAAACAGTCTGTTACCTCTTCCTCACCACTCTTACAGGCGGTCATGCGGTTGAGTAGCACACTGCTTACATTTTCACAGACGGTATCTTTCATTGGCACCAACTTGACTACGGTCTTGTTCGCCATCACCTGCTGAAAGTCTGCCAGGAAGTGGGCAGTGATAATGTCACCTTTATCAAAGGCAAACAGCTCTGATTTAAACTCAGAAAACTCTGTCTCACTCTGATTAGAGAAACGCACATAGGCAACACATAGATCTTCGCGCTGCTCCAGTTTGTTGATCTCCATATAGAGACCACCTTGATTCGCACTCTCTTCCGCTTGTGCAACCTGCATACCGGTCGCTGCAATCAGCAAGGAGATTAGAACTCTGTATAGTTTCTTCGACATAATCACTCTCGTTGTGTCACTTTGTATAATTATAGACGGCGCCTTGGAAACTGGGCGCCGTTCTAGTCGTGGTTAGCAGTCGTTAGCGGCTACAGTGCAGCGCAAGGTACTCTAAGTCACTATCCTCAACCTCACCCAACTCCCACTCACCACGCTGGTTGGCATGAGTGATTGCTGCTGCAACCGCTGCTGCAGTGCTCTGCTGAGGAATACTCAACACCTGACCCGCGTAGATCAGATCGGCATCCACAATCTGCTGTTTGTTGTCACACAACAGTAGAGGCCAGAGTTCGGCGTTACCGTAGACCTGTTCATTAGCTGCAATAGTCCAAAGGCTGTCGAGATCCCCCACTTCTACTTGGGTGAGCTTCTGCACTGCACTGTCTGCCGACTCAGGCATACCCACTTCAACTGTTGCAACAGGCTCAACCACCTCTTCCATCTTTGGGGTCTCCATCGCGATGATCTCTGCAGGTTTGGCTGGTGCTGGTACACCCGCCTCTTTTGCCTTCTCTACCGCAACCGCATATTTAGAGCGAATCTCTAAAATCTGATCACACTCTGGCTGCGCATAGTCCTTAGTCCAATAACCAGTGTGGATACACTCATCGTATGGGGTGCGTACAATACTACCCAAGCTGTCCGTCAAATAACCTTCAAAGCTTCCGGCTTGAATAGACGTGGTCATAGCCAGTGCAGGCAGCGCAATCCAAGCGGCAAAGTCCATTTTTTTCATTGAATATATTCCTCTGGTCACAATAATTTTCTATGTATGCTTACGATTCAAAGCCCTTGATTCGGCAATTGAACTGTTCAATCTTACTGCAGTAATCCGGTTTTTTCTATGCTCTTTTGGATAAAAACCCCCTTTTAGGGGTGGTATCATTCACCATCACGGAAGATGGTTGACCAAGGACACAAATGATGCCGAAAAATAGTCTCAAATTGTTGCTGGGAGCTGCATTGATCACTGCAACTGCAGTCCACGCAGAACCCGCTGTTATTGAACACAGCACACAGGCTGCCCCACTCTACCCCACAGTGGTAGCACAGCTAGAGGATATTCCAGATGATATCTGGAGCACCATCTCCTCCCCCTTTGATCCCATTACCACCCCTTCCGGTTTTGCGCCGCAACGTCGAGTGGAACAGATGCAACCACGGCAGCCGATTCGACAACAAGCAACCCCTCAAGCTGCTACGCCACGTCCAGCAGTCACAATCATGGCGCCGCCCCCTCCTCAGCTACAAACAGAGCCACAGCCACAAAACCGTTATTCACGACCAGAGGCACCTTTAACAGCAACGATCACGGTTCCTCATCAGCTCCCCCCTCAGGAGAAGGTGGTTGTTGCTGGATACCCAGAGGAGTACTGGGACTGCCTACTCAATAATCTACAGGGGATCGGCAGCGATGTGGCTGCCAAGCTGATCACCCGCGCCTGCCAAAAGAAGCACCCTAAGCGATAGCAGGCTCTACACGGCTCAACCACTGGTCAACGGCAATTCCGAGAAAGATAGCCATCCCCAGCCAGTGGTTGTGCAGGAAGGCGCGAAAGCAACCGCTAGGCTCGCGCTTGCGGATCAACCACTGATGATAGCCCCCCATCAACGCTGCAGCCAACAGCCCAAAATAGTAAAAAATCCCCAACTGAAATTGTAGCCCCGCTTCAACCAACAAGGCGAGCATCAGCAGCTGAAACAGTCCGATAATCTGTCTATCCCAGGAACCGAACAGAATGGCTGTAGAGCGTATCCCCACCTTCAGGTCATCCTCCCGATCCACCATGGCATACATGGTGTCATAGACCACTGCCCAGCAAAGCGTTGCCAAAAACAGTAACCACGCGGCCATTGGTACCCCCTCAGTTACAGCCGCAAAGGCCATCGGTATCGCCCAGCCAAATGCAGCCCCCAGAAAAAGCTGGGGTAGATGTGTGTAGCGCTTCATAAAAGGGTAGAGCATTGCCAACAGCACTGCACCAAATGAGAGCTGAACGGTTAAACCGTTCATCGTCAACACCAGCAGGAAGGCAACCAGCACCAGCAGAGCAAACAGCGTCAGCGCCTCTTTTCCGCTGATTGCACCACGGGTGAGTGGGCGCTCTGCGGTGCGCTCTACATGCCGATCGACTTCACGGTCGGCGTAATCATTAATGATGCAACCTGCAGAGCGCATCAACACCACCCCAGCCAAGAACACCAACAGCACACTCCAAGTCGGCAGCCCCTCTGCTGCAATCCACAGCCCCCATAGGGTCGGCCATAACAACAGTAAAATACCAATCGGCTTATCCAGCCGCATTAGCTGAATATAGAGGCCCCATTTTTCACTCATCACTCAAACCCATCTCTTGATTATTGGTTAAACCGAACAGATTGAATCTGGTGGTCCCACCCCAAAGGCAACACCACATCGGCACGTTGGGGTAATTCTACCAACATATGGCGGGTGAGCCGCTCAAAGTGACTGACAAAATCACGCACTGCAGCGTTACTCATTCCCCTGCCTAATCTGTGCTGCTTCAATTTTTGCTCCTGCAGTTGTCGCCACTCCACTACCACATCGAAACTGGGTGCCTGTAGCATCAACAGGCAATCCAGCTGTTGAAATAGCGTTGAATAACGGTTCTCTAATTGCTGGTTCACATAACTACGCCAAACCGCATCCTTATCTTGTTGGCGCTCCAATTCATTGATTGGTTCAGACAGCAGAGAACGCTGTTGTGCACGTGCACCAATACACCACCCCTCCAGTAGAATCAGATCAATACCCGATGAGTGACAACACCACGACTCACTACTGCTACGATCATCTGTTGCTTTGTCAAAACGGGGGAGCCTGATCGTTCCCCCCGGCTTGATCGAGGAGAGCTGCGACAACTGCACATTCAACTGTTCAATATCATGGGTGCCGGGGACACCCCGTGTCGCCAACAGTGGATGAATGGCTGCGGCACGTTGTAGGCGCTGCTCCTTACTCAGATAGTAGTCATCCAACGAGAGCACCAGACTCTGCAGTTGAAACTCCTCCCGTAACAGAATCTGTAGTGTGGCGGCAAAGGTGCTCTTGCCTGTACCCTGCGCCCCATTGATCCCTACAACCCAAGGTCGGCTATGCTGCTGACACTGCTTCTGTAACCATACACCGAGAGGGCGATCAATCTGCTCTAGTCGTTGCAGTATGGGAGCAGGATCAATCTGCTGGGAGTGTAGATAGGCGCACAGAGCTGTGCTCACTGTCTCGCCTTACGTCGACTGCGAAAGAAGTTACGCAGCAGCTCACTACTGGCCTCAGCCAAAAGCCCTGAATCAACTTCACAACGATGATTCAGGGCATCATGCTGTAGCAACTGAAACTGCGAGCCTGCAGCTCCTGCACGAGGGTCAGCAGCCGCAAACACCACCCGGCTGATGCGTGCCTGAATAATCGCCCCAGCACACATCGCACAAGGCTCTAAGGTGACATAGAGCGTAGCACCGAGAATACGGTAATTCTCAACAGTTGCCGTGGCTGCACGAATCGCCTCCATTTCCGCATGCGCAGAGGGGTCATGTCGCCCAATCGGACGGTTCCACCCCTCTCCCAACACCACGCCCTCCCGCACCACAACAGCCCCAACCGGAACCTCCCCAATCGACTCTGCATGTCGTGCCAACTCCAAGGCACGCTCCATCCACTGCTGGTCCGAAACATTACAGTTTTGATACATTATTTCACTATCCATCTCAAAACCTATGATATATCATAATAATAACCATACAGAATCAATTAAGGCTTATTTCTAAATAGATCAGATGAACAAGTTCACATGGAATATGGAGAAGTTCTCTACCACCTATAAGGTGATAGACCATGAACACCAATTTTTCGTCAAATCCTTTAACGATTTGGTCGATCAGTGCATCGATAACCAAGTCACAAACTGGGAAGCGTGCGCAGATCATCTGGGTGAGCTGTTGGCCTTTTTAAGAAAACACTTTAAGGCCGAAGAGGCACTGCTCTGCTCAGCCAACGCTCCCCATTACCAGCAACACCAACAGGAGCATGACCTGCTTTGCAAAAGCCTGGACCAAGCACTCAACCGCTCACGCAGCCTCACCGACATCAACCTCATCATGCAACAGCTATTTGAGTGGATGGATGTTCATTTGGAGCTGGAGGCAGAAGAGTTTCGAAAACTCCAGACCGCTACTCCCACTCAATCGTAGCGGGTGGTTTACCAGAGATGTCGTAGGCGACTCTGGAGATTCCATTCACCTCATTGATGATACGGGTGGAGACATTCCCCAAGAACTCATAAGGCAGATGTGCCCAACGCGCAGTCATAAAGTCGATAGTCTCCACAGCACGCAGTGAGACCACATAGTCATACTGACGGTTATCCCCCATCACCCCAACGGAACGCACCGGCAGGAAGACCACAAAGGCCTGACTAACCGAGTCATAGAGGTCGGCTGCGCGTAACTCAGAGATAAAGATATCATCGGCCTGACGTAGTATGTCTGCAAACTCCTTCTTCACCTCACCCAGAATACGCACCCCAAGCCCTGGCCCTGGGAATGGGTGACGATAGACCATCTCAGAAGGCAACCCCAGCTCGACACCAATCTTGCGCACCTCATCCTTGAACAATTCACGCAGTGGCTCCAGTAGCTCCAGATTCATATCCTCTGGCAATCCTCCCACATTGTGGTGTGACTTGATCACCTTGGCCTTGCCAGATTTTGCACCCGCTGACTCAATCACATCAGGGTAGATGGTGCCTTGTGCCAACCACTTCACATTGTTCAGCTTGCCCGACTCTTCATCAAACACCTCAATAAAGGTGTGGCCAATAATTTTACGCTTCTTCTCTGGGTCGGTTTCACCGCGCAATCCATCGAGGAACCGGCTCTCCGCATCGGCACGGATGACCTTGATTCCCATATGCTCGGCAAACATCGCCATCACTTGGTCACCCTCATTGAGACGCAGTAACCCGTTATCAACAAATACGCAGGTGAGCTGATCACCGATGGCACGGTGCAACAGTGCCGCGACTACTGAGGAGTCGACCCCACCAGAAAGCCCCAACAGCACCTCATCTTCACCCACTTGAGTGCGGATCTGCTGGATGCTCTCTTCAATAATGTTGGCTGGATTCCACAGTGCCGCACAATTGCAGATATCCAACACGAAGCGGTTGAGGATGCGATCACCCTGTTTGGTGTGAGTCACCTCAGGGTGGAACTGTACACCGTAGAAGTGACGACTCTCATCAGCCATTCCCGCAAGTGGTGCATTGTCAGTAGAGGCCATCACAATGAAGTTCTCTGGCAACTCAGCCACGCGATCTCCATGACTCATCCACACATCCAGCAGGCCGTACCCCTCTGGAGAGGCGTGGTCCTCAATATCTTTCAGCAGTGCGGTATGTCCATGTGCACGCACCTGTGCATAACCATACTCATGATGGTCCGCGTTCTCGGTCTTGCCTCCGAGCTGTGCCGCCATCGTCTGCATCCCATAGCAGATGCCCAGTACTGGAACACCGAGATCGAATACGATCTGCGGCGCACGTGGCGCCTCTTGCCCTGTGGTTGACTCTGGCCCTCCCGAAAGGATCACCCCTTTCGGTGCAAACTCGCGAATCGCCTCCTCTTCCATATCATAGGGGTAGAGCTCACAGTAGACGCCCGCTTCACGCACTCGACGTGCGATCAATTGTGTGTACTGTGATCCAAAGTCGAGGATCAGAATTCTATCGTTATGAATATCGGTGCTCATATCAGTGCTCTCGGCGGTCTCAGCTTCAGTTGAATTAAACGCGATTTAGACTCTGTAATTAGGGGCTTCTTTGGTGATGCTTACATCATGCACATGGCTCTCTGCCATACCAGCCCCTGTCACCTGCACAAACTCTGGGCGGGTACGCATCTCTTCGATATCAGAGCATCCGGTATACCCCATACTGGAGCGCAGACCACCCATCATCTGGTGCACAATAGTACCCATAGGTCCCTTGAACGGCACACGTCCCTCGATACCCTCGGGTACCAGCTTCTCAACATTACCACTATTCTCTTGGAAGTAGCGGTCACTGGAACCTTTCTGCATCGCTCCCAGTGAACCCATTCCGCGATAGGATTTGTAGGAGCGCCCCTGATAGAGCTCCACCTCACCCGGTGCCTCTTCCGTACCAGCCAACATGCCACCCACCATGATGGAGTGGGCTCCTGCAACAATCGCCTTAGCCATGTCTCCAGAGTAGCGCACACCACCATCAGCGATGGCAGGAACACCAGTCCCCTCCAGCGCCTTAACCACATTGGATACCGCTGTAATCTGTGGCACACCCACACCTGCCACAATACGGGTCGTACAGATAGAGCCAGGGCCGATACCGACCTTAACCGCATCTGCCCCCGCTGCAACCAAGTCTTTAGCCGCAGCACCGGTTGCAATATTCCCACCGATCACCTGAACCTGAGGGAAGTTCTTCTTCACCCAAGTAACACGATCCAGCACCCCTTGCGAGTGACCGTGTGCGGTATCGACTACGACCACATCCACGCCTGCCTCAGCCAGTGCAGCCACACGCTCTTCCGTATCCGCACCCGTACCGACTGCCGCACCTACACGTAAGCGCTCTTGATCATCTTTACAGGCATTCGGCTTATCGGTTGCACGCTGAATGTCTTTCACGGTAATCATCCCACGCAGTTCAAAGTTATCATTCACCACCAGTACTTTTTCGATACGGTGCTCATGCAGCAGCTCTTTTACATGTGCCTTGTTGGCCCCCTCTTTTACCGTCACCAGACGCTCTTTTGGAGTCATCACTGCGGAGACCTTCTCATCCAAGCGGTTCTCAAAGCGGAGATCACGACTGGTGACAATACCCACCAGATCATTACCGTCGACTACAGGCAATCCGGAGATGCCATAACGACGCGTTAGCTCCATCACCTCACCAATAGTGGCACTGGGTGAGATCGTCACCGGATCGGTCACGACCCCACTCTCGAAGCGTTTCACCTTAAGTACTTCACCTGCCTGCTGTTTCGGCGTCATATTTTTATGTACGATACCGATCCCCCCCTCTTGAGCCAGCGCAATAGCCAAACCAGACTCCGTCACCGTATCCATCGCAGCAGAGACCAGAGGAATATTGAGCTCGATTTCGCGCGTCAAACGTGAGCGTAGCGAAACTTGGGATGGAATGACGATGGAATGGGCAGGAACAAGAAGAACATCATCAAAGGTAAAGGCTTGCTCAACAAGACGCATGGCATACTCCAAAAAACGGGGATAGAAAGGAAGGCGCGAATTATAGATGGATCTTCCCAGCAAGTCATTCATGAATAGCTAATACAATCACTAAAATTGATAAATCTCTCTCCCAGCCACTGGATGAAGCGAGAAAAACAGGATTTAATAGCTCACTATGCCACCAACAGGAGCCCCTCATGCAGTACACCACTCTCGGTAACAGCACACTTCGTGTGTCAAAAATCACCCTCGGCACCATGACCTTTGGTGAACAGAACAGTGAGAGCGAAGCACATAGCCAGCTTGATTATGCTCGTGAGCACGGCATCAACAGTATCGACACCGCAGAGATGTATCCAGTGCCACCCCGAGCCGAGACTGTACATCGTACCGAGCAGGTTGTAGGCAACTGGCTGGCAAAACAGCAGCGGGATGAGGTTGTAATCGCCACAAAGGTTACCGGCGGTGGGCGCAATATGGAGTGGATACGGGACGGCTCACTCTCCTATGGGCGCAACGACATCCACAATGCCATTGAGGGATCACTTGCCCGTCTACAGACCGACTACGTGGACCTCTACCAACTGCACTGGCCCCAACGTAACACACCGATGTTTGGTCACTACCTTTACGATCCCACTCAAGAGCGCGACTTCCCCTCTGCGCGAGAGACGCTGGATACCCTCTCTGAACTGGTTGAGGCTGGCAAGGTGCGCCATATCGGTCTCTCTAATGAGTGGCCTTGGGGGGTGATGCAATTTCTGAATGCTGCACGCGAATACGACCTGCCATTGATTGTCTCTACACAAAATGCATACAGCCTGATCAACCGCACCTATGAGACCGCCCTGCTGGAGATGTGCCATCGAGAACAGTGCTCACTACTGGCATACTCTCCTCTCGCCTTTGGGCACCTCAGTGGAAAATACCTCGACAATCCTGATGCAAAGGGGCGTATTACTCTGTTTGACGGCTTTGGTCAGCGCTACGAAAAACCGATGGTGCAACCCGCCGTGCAGGCCTATGCAGCGCTGGCCCAACAACATCAACTGACACCTGCACAACTGGCACTGGCATTTGTCTACTCACGCTGGTTTGTTGCCAGTACCATCATCGGGACCACTTCAATGGAGCAGTTGTCAGAGAGTATTGGGGCCTTTGAGGTAGAGTGGAGTGATGAGCTGGAGTCTGCGGTTGAAGAGATCCATCTACACTACTTTAATCCAGCTCCTTAAGAACACCTATTTGAGGCTGCCATTACTCAACCTGCAGCACCATCTCCCCACCCCTCTGGCTCATATGGAGCTTACTTAGAAAGTTCATCCCCAGCAGCGGCTGATCCAGTTTGGGGACAACAACAGCAGCCACATGCTGCTGCTCAATAATAGAGAAACGGACGGAGTTAACCACCGTTCGATAGGCTTTAACCTGCCCTGCTGCCGTGTTGAGCATCACCATGCCGGCGGGAGATCGGTCTAATGTAAGCTGTAACCGATCTGCCATAGAGAGTGGAATAGAGAGATAACTGGCCCCTGTATCCACCAAAAAATTGACTGGCATACCGTTAATCGTTCCCGCCCCCTTGAAATGGCCCGAGCGGTCTGCGGTAATCACCACCTCACTCCCCTGAGTTGAAACCATCGCCTGAGGCGGCGGACTCTCTAGCAACCAAGAGAAGGCCAGATAGATCAACAAGAAGGTGAGCGCCACATAGAGTAGATCCCTCAATCGCGCACCTGTAGCTGCTCTTCTCACGCTAACTATCCTTTGCCGAGATGAAAGAGGGAGATTATACACGCCACCGTTCACTCCCTGAGGCTGCTGCAGTTCTCATTATGGCCCTATTTTTGGCTCCTTCCCCATTTGAGGGGGAAGGTTGGGATGGGGGTGGGGCGTATAATCATGCACTTAACCCCCTCCCTAGCCCTCCCCCTGACAGGAGGAGGGGACTGAAAAGCCATAATGAGAACTGCTGCTGAGGCTGCACTCATCAACTACCTCTCTACACTATCGTATAGGTAACGTCTCCATTCTGTTACGTGCAATCTCAATTGCTGTCTGCTCTACAGCATCATAGCGTGACTGCCAAGCCTGTCTCTTTTTATGGTTCCAGAGTAGAAAGATCAGCAATAGAATAGCAGGAATAGTGGTGAGTAGGTCGCCCATATATCGTTCTCCTTATGTTCTTTTTCAGTCATTATACACAAGCAACAGAAAAAGAACAGAAAGAGAACGAAATAACCCACCAACAAAAAAGGGGCGCTCAAAGCGCCCCTTTTACCATAACCACTCCGATCACTACTCTCCCGGCTT
>Ga0233449_1001284_pt1 | contig 23496 bp, 12 predicted proteins | sample SI_124_October20_FD_183012 | JGI IMG/M metagenome (GOLD analysis project Ga0233449, IMG submission 183012) | Seawater microbial communities from Saanich Inlet, British Columbia, Canada - SI_124_October2016_200_MG | ecosystem: Environmental > Aquatic > Marine > Inlet | place: Canada: British... | reverse complement strand
CCTACATGACCTACTTCTTTTAGATATTCAATTCCGGATGAATCAATGTCTCGTTGCATAGTTATCACATGATTCGACATTGGTTCTGGATTTGCCATCCACCATCGACCCCATTGACCGGTTGTAGTTGCGGCACGAATTGTTCCATTATATTCAGAGAGACTGAATTGATCTCTTACAGTGCCATCTATCCTTCCACTACCGGTATAGGTTGTTTCCCCTGCTTCACCAATGTAGAACGAATGAATATTTGTGGCTTCCATGAAATCATCATTATCCCAATACCACCACCAATCATTTGCACTTTCTGCAATAAGCAATACATCTTGACTTGCGTAAACTTGTGCGGTGTTTGTCATTAAATGGTCTGCCTCAAAACTAAAATCATCATCTAGCATATTTAGTGTGAAAATTGAGGTGAATGAACGACTTGAACTATCCTCACTTGTCACGAAATCATCACAAGTATCACTGGTTAAGGCATGGGTAAGAACTTGATCGCCCATCCTCTCATAAACTTGAGGGATTATCTTCGAAAGTGGAGTCGAAGCAATTACTTCCATGTTGTCTTGAATGGTTTGATAAATAGTTTCGTTACGGATTAAATTGCGAAGCGGATCATCCCATTCATATTCCCAATAACTTTCTGGATAATCAATATACCATTTTATTTCAGGAATGTCAACCCAGCCGTGGCTTACCATTCTAACTGTGCCATCAACTTCTCGTGCAGTTTGATAATATCCTTCTATGTATAACTCCCTTTCAACTTGGGCATCAGAGGCATTTGTAACATCAATAACGGTTAATTTAGTTAGGGTATTTGACCTCCACCAACTATGTGAATCATCCCAACGAAGAATGTCATATAGGGGGTCTGTTGATTGCACATTCCATACATTAACTGTTGAAAGAATAACTAATTTACCATCTGTAAGAAGCATTGCGGTTGGTTGGCCTTCAATAGTAAGATTTGATTCAGAAGTTAATTCGCCAAATTCAGGAACTCCCAAAATGAATAATCTGGTATTTTGTAATACATAAATATTGTAGCCATCTGTTTTCACGAAATCCGCTTCATCAACACCCTCTTCCTGATTATTGGTGCCAGAATAATCTTTACCTTCTTCTCTTACTGGTTGGGCTGAGTTTGTTGAAGTGCTACTTCCGGCGGCAGAAGGCGCTCCTTCGGTTGCTCCGTCCATCATTGCTACATCATCTTCGCCAAATCCACCGCCACGATAATAACCCCACTCATTATCAATTAATTGCAATAATTGGGTACGCATTTCTTCTGCAATGTGATCTTTTAGAGTATCTTCTAATTCACTACATGAGCCGAAGCCATGTAAGTTGGGGTTAGAGCGGTTGCGTTGAGAAATATCATTCCAGTCATCTGGTAATTCTATTTGCTCAATTTCATCAATTACATCATCAATTGTATCATCAACTAAGCCTAAACATCCTGCAACTAACATATTCAACACTAGTAGCAAAGCAAGGGGGCCGGGGTAACGCTTACGGGTTTGCATCAGTATTGCGTGGAGGTGCTTCCTTATAGAGGGTATTTGGTTCATAATTTTTCCTTTTTTGGGTAATTAATACAAATATTGCTGATAATATAATAATTGTGACTGATTTTGAGAAAAACTCATCACATGATTATTGTTGCCCATTATTGGGCAGTCCAATGGGTATTGAGATCGAAAGGCGGTTTTTGGTTGATGAGGCCCATATTGATGAAATAATCAAGGGGGCAACAAAATCACTCTCTCTTTCACAATGGTATCCTCCAATTGGGACCATAGAAATGATCCCTGAGCGCCAAGGGCTAGCGATTTCGTCCCGAATATTGATTGAAGGAATCCCAGATAATGAATGGCGAGAAGTATGTACTTTGTTATCTAGAGGTAGTGGGGCCCGAATTAGGATTAGAAAGCCAGTAGAAGGTTGGCTTACGATAAAGGGTAAATGGGAAGGGGTATTACGTAAGGAGTTTGAATGGCCTGTAGATGCTGCAATAACTCAACAATTAGCTGAACGGGATGAGTGGCCTGGGCTTAGTAAACGCCGTCTTCTTTGGACTGCAAATAATTCCGAAGATATTTGGGAAATAGATGTCTTTAATGGAGCCCAAGAAGGATTAATTATTGCTGAAATTGAGTTAGGGCATGAAAATCAGCACATTGAGTTGCCGACATGGGTGGGGGAAGAAATTACTGGTATTGAAAAATGGGGTAATTGCTCATTGGCAAAGAATGGTGTTCCAAAATCCTAACTTCCCTTCAAAATAAAATGTGCTGAAAATAGCAATTAGGCATGGAAGCATGCCTCTAGCATGCATATTATTACCTCAAGGCTAAATGTGAAAAGTGTTGCTGCTTGTTTATGGTTGAGCCTTCGCATGCTCCTTCCGGCGCTGCCGGCGATGATGCTTGGGGGCTCGATGGATTGTTGGGGCGAGAAAAAAATACTACTGAAATGGCATTTTCTCAAGCGGTAAAGCACGCCGCCTCAAAAGATATTTCTCACACATCAAACAATGTAGAAGATGAAAATGATGGAAGGGATAGGCGCGGAGGGGCCATTTTTTCTGGTTCATCGCCGATGCCTCCGCAAAAAATACCACTTGATGCGCGCAGTGCCGCTATGCAAGCAACTGCAATGGTTGCACCAGAACAACAAGCAACTGTGAAAAGAGAAGTTGTAGATGCGCCATTCAAACCAAACCGAAGAAGATCGAAAAAAATGGTTCTTGGTAATGAACGGGGGACTGGCAGAGAATTAGCCATCTCACCCACTATTTTAGCAAGACATGCTGCAATGCTTGGTTCCACTGGTTCGGGAAAAACTGTAATGGCAAAAACACTCATTGAAGAAGCAACAATGGCTGGAATCCCTAGCCTTATTATTGACCCGCAAGGAGATTTAGCGCGCCTAGCACTCGGAGTTGATGTTCAAAGTCTCCGAGACCATGATGGTGATTTGAAGCGCAGGGCCAAATTTCTTGATATGGCTGAGGTAAGAGTTTGGACTCCCTTGAGGAGTAAGGGCCTGCCAATTTGCATAGACCCATTTGTCGCACCACCCGATGGGCTTGATGCAGAAGAGGCAATTACCGCATGGGACATGGTTGCGGCAGGGTTCACTGGCTTGGCAGATTATGATATTGAAAAGGCAATTGGTAAGCAAGTTAAACCATATATTTACGAAATAATGGTACATGGGACAAGATTAAATTTACCGGTTGGTGACTTTCAGGCGTTAGCAAAAACAGTTCGTGAACCGCATGAACTATTCACTCGCTTACTATATCCAATGTGCTTTATTGAACTTGAAGAAGGCGAAGAGCGGCTTGATGTGCCTTCCTGGGATGAAGTAATGGAGCAACACTCACTCCCCCATTTTGAAGATATGTTGCCAAAATCCACGCGCAATGAGTTAGCAAGGAGGTTGTCTGCATACTCAAGTGGAGTAAATCAACTACTTTTTAGTAATGGCGTTCCTATTAATTTTGATACATTTAGTGAGCCGGCAGAGAGGGGGAAAATACCACTCAATATTTTGTACCTAAACACCATTCAAGATGATGCTCAAAAACAATATTTTGTTCAAGAAATTGCACGGGGACTTTACGATTGGATGCTTACTCAACAACCGGCCGAAGGTGAATTAAAATTACTTTTCTTTATGGATGAAGTTGCACCCTACCTGCCACCTTACCCACGCAACCCGCCTGCTAAAGACCTAATAAAATTGATTTTCAAACAGGCAAGAAAATACGGCGTTGCTTGTGTTCTTGCCACACAAAATGTCAGTGATGTAGATTACAAGATTCTCGCCCAAGCCAATACAACATTCATCGGAAGATTCACCCAACCACAAGATGTTGAAAAGGTAAAACACTTGCTAAAAGAAAGAGGTGGGGACCAATCCCTAGTTGATCAACTGCCTACTCTTGGACCAGGTCAATTTCAGTTGGTCTCTCCTGACGTAAGAGCAGAACCAATTCCTCTTCAATGCAGGTGGCTTTACACCGACCACGGCGCCCCACTTTCAGAAGAACAGGTGGATGAGATAACCTCGCAAGAACTTCGGCTATGGGCTAAAACCAAAGGTCGAGGGAGGAGTTCACGAGGCGGAGGTGGGGCTGCAAATATTGCGGCGCTGGGAACAAATGGAAATGGATATTCGGGTGATCCGGGGTTGGTTGAGTCAGCCTTACGAATTAATTCTGCTGGAGGGATGGCTGCTGCAGCAAGGGGCGATGTTTCATCTGGGGCTTTTGAAGTTAGATTGATGGGAGGTTTGTCGGTATTGAGGGATGGACGAGACCCACTTTATTTGATGCAAGGAATAACTAATGCCGCATCTGCTGCGACATTGATATGGAGCCTTGGGACACTGATGATGGCATGGAAGGAATCGGAAATTGGAGGATTGCCATTAATCATCGGTTTTGTTATCACCGCCATAGTATTAGGTATTGTAATACTTGAAATATTACTTAGCCATGATGTGATTTTGCAAAAAAAATTGGCTAAATATGCACGTAAATCTCAATATATTCTTGCCGCTTGGTTATGGGCCTTGTTGTTATGGCATAACTTCTCACCAAGTTGGTCATTTGGTTCAGCCTATTGGTTATTGGAAGTATCAGTTGTATGGGTTAGTATGTTCTTAATTATTGAAGTAGTAAATCGATTCCGTTTGGGGCGGCTGCACTGGACAGAGGGGGAAACTGCACTTGAAACTGTCAAGGGAAGAATTGAAGGTGTTACTGCGATACTTACCGATGCACAATACACTGAAATGCGAGCAAATAGTAAACAGATTTTGGCTGGGATTCGCTGGTGCTTAGACTTTACAACGCTCATATTCCTCGCAGCACTCATCTACTTATTGTTCAATCAGCCCACAATTAATGAAGGAATTATTGCTGCTCAGGTATCGGTACACCCTGCAATTTGGTTAGCATCAATATATGCATTGATGTTTTCGAGTGAGACTTGGTTAAGAATGCGGGGGCGTTTACCGCGACCAAGTGTTGACTAATTCTATAATATTATGATAATCTCTTTTTTTTCAGAAATACCTACTAAATTTGAATACGGCCGATTGCGGAGAGTTGATGATTCACAACTTCCTCGCAGTTACATGCGACGCAGCAGATATGCCCTTTTTTTGGCAATCCTGATGCTTTTTTCTAGTTGCTTGGGGGTGCTTATCGGGGAGGTGGGTGATGTTGCTGACGAACCAACTGAATCCCCCCTTGAATTATCATTAAATGTTCCATCCGGATTTGCATTTGACGAGCCTGCTGGCTTTACAGGAGTGTGTAATTGCCAAGATGTTGGCGCCTCTATTGTGGCAACAATTACCGAGGGTGCAGTTCAGGGTACAGTGTATTTCACCAACCCTAACGAATTCTCCGTTGATTTTGGGATTCTTCCATCGAGCACATACAATGTCCAAGTTGTCATAACTAGTGAGGTAGGTAATACCGAAACTGCCAACGCAACATTGACTATTTCCTCACCCCCTGAAGACCCCGTTGCTGCCTATGCTTTCCCGCCGGTAGTCTATGCTAAAGCAGGTGAGGCACCTATTGCTAGGGTGAAAATTAACCACGCTGCATTGGATACTTGTTTGGGCGTATGGGTGGACGAGTTTGGAGGAATGAAAGCCGTGACAATTTCTGGCGAATACGGTTCTGTACAACTCGATGAAATTGAATATTCATACAACGGTACATTCACCATCTCTTGTGGTTCTAATGAAACCACTACTTCTAATGTATCTGTTTACATATTCACTGAAGAAAACCCTGACATGACTGCAGGTGGACGTTCATCTCCGGATTTGATTGTAGATTATATCTCCGCTTCGTGGAGCAGCGCGGATGCGGGAGATAGTAAGAGCGTAAGTGTGCGAATCGAGAATCAAGGAGATGCTTCCAGTGGTTCTTTCAGATGGGGGCTTTACCTTTCTACGGATACCAGCATCACCACCAATGACATCCATCTCGACGATTGGTCTCAATCAAGCATATCTGCCGGTTCAACCCGTTCAATCTCAAAATCCATCACTATCCCGATGACCATTACAGGAGCACGATACTATGTTGGAATGATAGTGGATATCAACAATCAAGTAAGTGAATCAGACGAAAACAACAACGATGATTATGATAGTGGCAGAGTGACTATCGACGAGGCCCCAGATTTGACTGGAAGGAGTTGTAGCGCTCCTACTACAGGAGTGGTGGGGGATTATCTTGATTCCTCTATATCTTTGAGCATAGAAAACGATCCTGGTGGTTCATATATCGCCTCTTCTGGAGCATTTGATTGGGGGATGTTTCTTTCCAGCGATTCAACTATCACCTCCTCTGACACTCAAGTTGGAAACGACCAATACAAATCCAGTATCTCAGGGGGTTCCTACAGTTCAGATTCTCTTTCCAGCGGTAGCAACAGAATACCTTCTTCACTCAATGGAGGAACCTATCACTGGGGTTTCATAGTTGATATCAATTCTGATGTTGATGAACAAGATGAAACAAACAACATCTACTATTGTGGGCAGATTACCATTGAAGATGATGACGCTGACCTTGAAGCAGATTCTGTTGGAACCAGTAGTAGCAGCGCTGTGATGGGAGATACCATTTCCGTCAGTTACCGAATCAACAACATTGGACATGATTACTCGGGTTCGTTCCATTGGGAACTTTATCTCTCAACTGACCAAACTATCACGACAAACGATGTTTTGGTGGATGAATTCAGTGTTTCAAGTATCAGCGCAAACAATTACCGTTCTGGTTACGAATACAATGTTCAGATCCCCACCTCCATCACTGCTGGTTACTATTATCTGGGCATGATAGCCGATAGTCGGGATACGGTCAATGAATTAGATGAAAACAACAACGTCGCTTACGATTCGACCAGAATAGATATTGAAGAACAAGCCGATCTTGAAGCGACCATTCTTTCGGGACCAAGTTCAGGGCAAGCCGGCCAACAAGTCAGCATTTCATGGAAGATTGAGAACAATGGAGATGATTCAACTGGTACCTTCTATTGGCGAATGTACCTGTCAAGTGATTCCACAATCACCAGTAGTGATACGCAGGTTGGAAGTCAACAGTACGAGTATAGCATCTATGGAGGAAGTTCTCGTAGCGGAACATTCAATGATTACATCCCAAGCAGTCTAGGGGCTGGGACATATTATTGGGGGATCATTGTTGATACCACCTCCGTGGTCGATGAAGGAGATGAGGCCAATAATGACTTCACTGGAAACAGTATCTCAATCACTGAGCCGGATCATGATCTAGAAGCAACTTCAATATCAGTGGATTCCAATTATCGTCAAGTGTGTGAAGGTGAAGACATCTACCTAACCCTGAGTGTGACCAATCTCGGTAATGACTATGCTGGTTCCCATCTATATGAAGCGACGGTTGCGACCAGCAACACAGATACTGCAATCTATTACGGTACCTCATTAGGTACTGCATCAGGGAGCAGCGGAGTACCCTCATACACACACTCCAGTATGAGAGCATCCCTTCCAACCAGCCTTACCCCAGGTATATACTATGTTGGACTCATCGTCGACGTGTGGGATAGTGTTGATGAAACTGATGAGACTAACAATATCGTTGCCACACAAAGTGCTCAATTGACAATCCTAGATTGTGCTCCTGATGTTGAGGCAACATCAATCTCAGGCCCAAGTAGCGGTGTGCGTGGACAATCTCTGCAAGTGACTGCTCAGGTCAAGAATGATGGGCAAGAAGACGCTATGAATGTCGGTTACGAAATACTTTTCTCGCAAGATACCAGCATCACTAGACAAGATACGCTTGTGGCCTCAGGTAACATCAATTCAATTCTAATAGGGAGCACGTGGACAGATAGTATCACCATCTCAGTACCTTCCAATCTTGCAGATGGATGTTGGTACTGGGGGCTGATTGTTGACCCTACAGATTCTATCATCGAAATGGATGAAACGGACAATTCGCTTGCTTCTACTGGACAATTCTGCCTGCAACAAGCGGATCTCGTCGTAACTTCGGTTTCAGGTTATGACGAAATCATGAGTGGACAGAGTGTAGATGTTGATATCTCGATTGACAACGCTGGTGGTTCCAACGCCAATGGTTTCACTGTTCTGCTAATGCTATCTGATGACACCCAGTTAAGCAACGATGATATTGAACTGGATTCATTCGCGGTTGGGCCTCTACTCAACGGAAACTCCACTACCGTCTCCAGAACTGTGACGATTCCAGGACAACAGATTGGAACAAGATATTGGTTAGTCGTCCTTGATAGTGATGATGATGTCATTGAAGATGATGAAACCAACAACCTTGGCTTTAGTAATAGTTTCACCATCGTGGCACCCGCGATGGACCTCTTGGCATCTTGGGTCGAGGCTCCTGAATTCGCAGAGCCCGGACAAACTGTTACCATCGCTTGGGAAATTGAGAATCTTGGCCAAGAAGATCTTGGTTTTGAATACGAACTATGGCTATCCGTTGATTCAACCCTCAGTGATGAGGACATGCGCCTTTCACAAACAAGGATTGAGGATTTGGCTTCAGGAATCTCCACATATGGAGAACAAGCAGTACATCTCACTGGAGAAACCGAGGGAATCTGGTATGTGTTGCTGGTTATTGATTCTACGAATGAACACCAAGAGGATGATGAGAACAACAATGTCAGATTCTCCAACAACACCATCACCATCAGTGCAGACAATAGCCCCCCTGTAGGCAACATTCTACCAGGGTGTGATGACCCCTCAACTGATGGAAACTTCCTCAACGATGCCGCTGGCTCTAGGTCTTCAGCACAATATCTGACTTCAAATCCCAACATGACCCTTGATGGTTGTCTATCTGGTTTTGATGAAACTGATTGGTACTCTTTCATCCTTGATGCAGGAAACAGAACCACCATCGCTTTCAGTGCAGAAGGTGCTCACCTAGAGATAGCAATAATGTATGGAGAAGACATACTTGTGGGGGAGTGGTTGGACAGTGACAAGGAATGGACAACCCTAGCAGTGACGAATGAAGATGAAGATGAGGTCCCAATAAGATATCATGTCCGAGTATCTTGGGATCCTTCTCAGTCGGGTGGGCCCTATCGCCTTTTGTTTGTGACTGCTGATGAAAAAACTGAAGCAGATGTCACGCCACCCCCAACCCCAGAATTCAGTATTAACAACACTTGGACCAGTTCTCCAACTATCCTAGTGGAATGGTCGAGTGTTGTAGATGAAGGTTCTGGGCTGGACAGATATGAGATTAGGTGGGTGGGGGGTCTTTGGTCTTCTGTTGAATCAAACAGTTCACAACTCAATCTAACTATGTTGGCAGATGGGCGACATGCGCTGGAATTGAGAGCTGTTGACAATGCTGGAAATAATGGCTCAGTCGTTGCAGCGTGGGTACGTATTGACCGTCACGCCGTGGAAATAAATCTGCAAATCTCAGAAACAGTACTTGGTCCAAATCCATTCCTCATCGTCAATCTCAGCATCGATGATGGAGAAGGTAGTGGGCCGATGATGGTATTGTGGTCGGCCGATAACTCAACATGGCATGAATTTCCTGCTGCGGATGGAATCTTAGAATGGCAAAATTGGAGTCAGAACAACTTGTTCCTGAACGTCACTGATTGGGCAGGCAACTCGGCCTTCACTAACATCACTTTTGATGATCCAACAGAATATACTGAAAGCGATGATTCACCCATTTCTACATCTTCAGGAACCAATGGGGGAATGATGGCGGCGTTGATCATCGCAATCATCACCACAATTGTGGCGATTGTGTTAATCGCTCGGAAAGTACGTTCTCAAGGAGATGAAGAAGAGGACATTTCTCACCACCCAACTCCAATAGTTACAACCGAGAATCAACATCCTCACCTTGTGTCCATGAATCCCATCGAGAACCAAGAACAACAATACACACCTAGCGCATTGTCTTCACCGGACATCATGCAGGACTCAATGAGTCACTATGTGCCTAGTTACCAACAATTACCACCAGGTGGGGAATATGACCAATCCAGCGGGCAAACAGAATATGTCCTCCCATCAGGACAGAGATGGAAACAGAGAGATGATGGTTCATTTTTTGCCACCGCCGAATATTGATTAATGCTGAAAGCTCATCATTAATTCAAAATACCTACTTATATTGAATGTGGCCAATTGGCGGAGAGTTGATGTTTCATATCTTCCTCGCAGTTACATGCGACGCAGTGGATATGCCCTTTTTCTAACAATTCTGATGCTTTTCTCTGGTTGCTTGGGGATGCTCAGTGGGGATGAAGATGATGTTGTTGACGAACCAACTGAATCTCCCCTCGAGTTATCATTGAATGTTCCATCTGGATTCACATTTGATGAGCCAGTCGGATTTACTGGGCTATGTAATTGCCCTGATGCAGACGCATCTATTGTGGCAACAATTGCTGATAATCCAGTTCAGGGTATGGTGCATTTCACCAACCCTAGCGAATTCTCCGTTGATTTTGGAATCCTTCCATCGGGCACATATAATGTCCAAGTTGTCATGACTAGTGAAGCAGGTAATACCGAAACTGCCAACGCAATATTGACTATTTCCTCACCCCCTGAAGACCCCGTTACTGTCTCTGCTTTCCCACCAGTAGTCTATGCAGAAGCAGGTGAGGCATCTGTTGCTAGGGTGAAAATTAACCACGCTGCATTGGATACTTGTTTGGGCGTATGGGAGGACGAGCGAGGTGGGTTGCAAACCGTCACAATTTCTGGCGAGTACGGTTCTGTACAACTCGATGAAATTGAATCTTCATTTAACGGTACATTCACCATCTCTTGTGGTTCTACTGAAATCACTACTTCCAATGTATCCGTATACATTTTCATATTCACCGAAGAAAATCCAGACGCGGATGGTGACGGGGTGCCCGATGAATTTGACCGATGTGTCGAAAGTAGCATTGCTTTCTTCAGCATTCCTGAAATCAATGACATGGATGGTGATGGTTGTCACGATAATACCGAGGACACCGATGATGACGATGATAGTCGCCCGGACTCATCTGACCATTGTAGCAGAGGGATGCTTAGTTGGGATTCGTTGGATTCTACATTGGATTATGACTCAGATGGTTGCCATGATGCATCTGAGGATGAGGATGATGATAATGACAATGTATTGGACATATACGATATGTGCTCCTTAGAGTTCCCCCGAACTCTAGGTTGGCAAACTAATGGCAATGAAGATCACGATGGTGATGGATGCAGAGATTCTGATCAAGATGATGATGATGACAATGATGCAGTTTTGGATATTTTTGATGAGTGTGAAAAGGGTGTTATCAATTGGATGCAGAACTCTGAATCGGATTATGATGGAGATGGTTGCCGAGATATTGATGAAGACTTAGATGATGATAACGATGGTTTCAATGACTTTTTTGATTGGTGTAATAGAACACAACTGGGTGCGGTTGTAAACGAATTTGGTTGTGCCGCCGATGAGTGGGATGATGATATGGATGGAGTCATGGATGACACAGACCAGTGTTCAGGAACACCACTAGGTTTGGATGTCAATGATGTTGGTTGTGCTGACTTAGACAATGACGGAATCTATGCAAATGTTGACCAATGCCCAGATTCACAAGAGCGTTGGACGGTAAATGTTGATGGTTGTACTGTGCTTCAGATTCCAATAACATGGGATACCGGCCCCTATTCAACTGAACGTTTTGGCCTGGCGGGAGATTTTACAATTCAAACTAAATCTGGTAATTGGGTGATGTCTCGAGATTGGGATGGAGAAAGTACATATCTGTTTATCTTCAATCAAGACTCGAGTTCGTACATGTCCGCATTATGGAGTCAAGATGTCGGACGGCTTCTAGACAACCTGCCGGAAAATGGACATGTGTTCTTTGGCTCCTTTGATAGTGATTATCGAAATGATATTGATGCAATGAACGTCCGTGTCAATTCCCATCGGAATGGGCTGGATGATGATGGGAAAGCATGGGTTGATTCTAATGTTCATTACATTGACCAACAGGGCGGTGCCATCGGAGGCTCTCTTGGTAGTGTCATTGGTGATTGGAGTTCATACTATTATTCGATTGATAGATTCCAACAGTGGCGAGAGATTGGCTCTCTATACAATTGGGCGGGCACCCATGGGGTGCAGTATCGGTTTGATTACATTTCAAAAATGTCGCAGCAATTCAATTCTGAATTCCCTACTGAAATGCGTCGCCATGACCCTGCTGTTACAGTGGTTGATATCATGGTCTCTCAACGCCATAGCGGCGGATGGAGTGGGGGTCATTCATCGCTTGCCAATGGTTCGTTCCCTTCCGCATCAGTGATGCAAAATTTCAACACAATGGAACTTTACATGCACCATGGTTGCAGTGAACATCGTGATCGTTACCAGAAATCTGATGGTACATACGGGGGTTGTCATGAATGGGATTATAGCCAATATATGCAAATTTGCGATGAGGCTGGCAATTCTTCTTCCTGCAGTACAGAATTTGGATACTGGATTACAACATACGGGCGTGAGGGGCGCTGGTTGACCGATATTTCACCAAGACTATTCGAGCTTGTTGAAGGGGGAGACCGAATGTTCAGATATAGGGGGGCAAATGGAGGATGGCTCAATGTTAGCGTATACTTGTCAAATTGGGATGATGACGGATTGCGTCCCACGAGTGGTGAGTTGGCTTTCAGCGGGGGCTCATTCCGGGGCCAGTACAACAATGAGTCACAATTCAAGCGCCTCCATGATATCATAATTCCTGAAGGTACACAGAAAGTCGAGATTTACGCAGTGATTACAGGTCATGGATTTGGAAAAGATACGGCCAATTGTGCTGAGTTCTGCAATCATGAGCACCGTTATATTATGAATGGCCAAGTGACTCAAGAAGACCACCCAATGACAGGGAATAGTACTCATTCAAGCGACAACGAGGGATGTGCAAAAGAGATGCATGATGGTGCTCTTGCCAATCAATTAGGCTCGTGGCCATACGGGCGTGCTGGCTGGTGTGCAGGGCAGGATGTCAAACCGTGGACATTTGACATTACTTCATGGATTGATTGGAATGGTGGAGCCAACAACTTGAGGTATCAAGGCCTATACGACGGGCAGAATTATGTCCCACAAAATGAGCAATCGGGTGCCAACCAAAATATCCATGCGAATATTTGGGTGGTATATTATTCAAACAACAGTTCTGAAATTGGAACTCAACTATCCCCTTCACCCCCGCCGCCCCCATCTACATCAAATGGAATGGATATTAATGAAAGGTCGCACTCTGTTCAAATTGCAAGAGAGGAAGAATATACTTCAAGGGAAGATTAGGTGCCCCCTCCGCTTGACTTTTAGTAAATATGCCCCGAACTTTTCAACCATTACCCCCATATAGTCACCCCAATACGCCAACTCATGCGATTGTTGCGCACCGGCCTGTTAATCGGTCTGATTATCTTTGCACCTTTGTCTGGTTGCTTTGGAGTTGATGATGCAAGGGAGGAAGAGGCAAAATTGACTGTGTTTGATGGTGAAAATCTATTGGAAGCAACTCGGGGTCAGATATTAACCATCTTTGTTGAGACAAATGTTGATTGGACGGTGACTCGTACAGAAGGGGCATTTTTTGTTGATGAAGCAGGGGTTTTTAGGGATAGTAGGAATATCACGTATTCCTCTTCTGTTGAATCTTTTGACATCCTAATAATGGATACTGAATTGTCCACGTTCAGTTTGAATATTACCGCAGGCAGTGAAAAGTGGAACACCACACTTACTCTCGTTGATAGTGATGAAATGATGCTATTAGATGGGCGGCGGGCCTTTGAAACAATAGACATGTTAACTACCTCCCACAACAATCGTTGGTGCGCTAGTGCTTCAATACATGACGGTGGGGCAAATTATGCTGCTGCTGCAAATGCGATGGCTGATATTTGGCGTACCTATGGTTTCGATGAAGTTGTTGTAACTGATTATGAAGATGACCCAGACCAAGTTAATGTTGTGGGCTATAAGTACGGGCAAAAATATCCCGACCAATATATCGTCGTAGGTGGCCACTTTGATGTAGCATACGCATTTACACCACCAGGTGGAGGTACAAGTGAAGGAGCAAATGACGACACAAGTGGCTCAACAGTTAGTATGGAAATGGCACAAGCATTGGCGAGTAGAGAATGGGACCATACTGTGGTTGCAGGATTATGGGCTTGTGAAGAAGAAGGGCTCCTCGGTAGTGCTGCATTTGTCAGTCATTTACCTGAAGGAAAATCGGTTAAAGCATACATGAATTTTGACATGGTTTCTCTAAATTATCCGATAAGCCCGCCACCTGGATACGGGCCCTATGACCTCTCGATAGCAACTGCTGGGGCAGAGGGTGACAACCTGACAACAATGAATGAATGGATTCGCCAAACTATCGATGATGACATGGCGTTCGCACACACCTCAAACAATGAAATTCACTGGGCGTCTGCAGAAAGTTGTGCCTCAGATCACTGTTCATTCTTTACAAGTGGTTATGCAACATTCAACTTCTTTTCGGCAGGGGGGGATGCTTCTTTCTGGCAGGAATGGCACTCTGGGACCGATAACCTTGACTTCATGGTTGCTAAGGCAGGAGGGGAAGATGAGTTGGGCGATGGTTTCAATACTCTCGTTTGGACATCGTTTAATTTGTTCGTGCACATAGATAATACTGGCGATGAATTTCAGGGTAGATGGTTTACTTCCTGAATAATTTGGTTCACATTTCCTTTGAGTTTTGGCGCACAAGGTGAGGGTTTTTTCATCCTTTGGAATAATCATTAATTCTTTAACTATTTTTTCCTCTTGAAGATGGATGTGCGAATAATGATGAATAAGAAATCACTTGTATTTTGGGCAAATGAATAACCTTTCGGCTATTGTTGTGTGATAAACCACACTATTTTTGAATAATAATTAGCGATTTGTTAATATGCCTCCGGTGTTACGAGGGGGATGATACCCATGGTAGTAAAGGCAGAGTACATTTGGATTGACGGCGCAAAACCAACAGCAAAATTGAGATGCAAGACAAAGATCTTGCCGGACCTCGGAGAAGTGACTTCTCTTGATGAGTTGCCAGTATGGGGTTTTGATGGTTCTTCTACCGAACAGGCCGAAGGACATGCATCAGATTGTGCCCTTAAACCTGTAAGTTATTACAACGACCCAATTCGCGGATGGCCTCACATTCTCGTAATGACTGAAGTGTGCGATCCACAAACAATGGAGCCGCACCCATCTAACACTCGCGCATCTTGTGTCCAAATGGCCGATAAGCATGCTGGAGAGGAATGTTGGTTTGGTATTGAACAAGAATACACTTTCTTTGAAGGAATAAAACCACTTGGCTGGCCAGACAATGGTTTCCCTGCGCCACAAGGCGGGTATTATTGCGGAGTAGGTGCTGATGAGGTATTCGGAAGAGACATTGTGGAAAGTCATATGGATGCTTGTCTTGATGCAGGGCTTACTCTCTCTGGTATTAATGCCGAAGTAATGCCAGGCCAGTGGGAATTTCAAATTGGACCATGTGCGGCACCCGCAGTTGGTGACGAATTATGGATTGCCCGATGGCTTCTATATCGCATTGCTGAAGACTATGGGGTTTCTGCAACCCTTGATGCTAAACCGGTAAAGGGCGATTGGAATGGTGCTGGCGCACACACCAATTTCTCGACCAAAGCAATGCGTGAAGAGGGAGGAATTGCGGTTATTGAAGAAGCATGTGAAAAACTCGGAAAGAGAGCATTGTTGCATGTCAAAAATTACGGCGCAGATATTGAAGACCGCTTAACTGGTGCACATGAGACCCAACGCTGGGATCAATTCTCTTGGGGCACTTCAGACCGCGGTGCATCCATCCGAATTCCTTGGAATGTTGCTGCAGATGGAAAGGGTTACTTAGAAGACCGACGACCAAATGCAAATGTTGATCCATATGTTGTTTGTAGGTTGATGATTGAATCTATTTGTGACCTCTAAGCGTAACTGCTCGACTAACTCTCGTGCCTCGGTGTTTCAGGGGTGGCGTCTGTATCGACCCACTGAATCCCCTTTGTATCAAAGCAACCCAATTATACTGGATTAACAAAGGATCATGAGCAGTTGGCATTGTGCAGGTGGTTGTGGTCACGCTACCACTGGCGGGCCCCAAAAGAAGTAGGAACACGGGGATAGTGAATATGAAAATCACGGCCAGCCATCAACTGGCCAACCAAGGCCCGCCTTAGACCAACGAGAAACAGTATCAACACCCCAATGGACATCACTCAATCTCTGTAAACCAGCAGCAGAAAAATCTTCCTCGCCCAAGGACAGGGGGAAAGGCTGAGAAAAATCAACATCTGCCTTAATCAACACAACTCTATCAACGGTCTCAGCAGCCAAAAACCTCCTCGCAGTTTCAGGCCCCCCCTCAAGAAGAACCTCTTGATATCCTCTATCACCTAACAATGAAAGAAGTAAATGAAGGTCAACTCCCGAATGATTGCGTGCGGATTGTAATTTATGCACTTCAACATTATTCCTACTATTCAGGGCGGCGATTTTTTCCTCCCTTCCTTCAACATGCAAAATCAATGTATCGTGATCATCATTAACGATTATTGAGTCAATTGGAGTTTTTAATTCTCTATCAAGAACCACTCGAAGAGGTTGTTTCCCCTCACCTAAATCAATTCTTCTAACAGTTAATGATGGATTATCACGCAATACAGTTCCAACTCCTACAATAATTGCATCAACATCCTTTCTAAGGCGATGAACTGCATCCAAACTTTCTTGACTTGTAAATCTAAATGAATCCTCTGCCCTATCATCTACTGCACCATTCTTGTCAATTGCCACCTTTAGGGTGACGAGAGGTATGCGGGAATCGCACCAGTTGAGAAATGATTGCATTTGGATACGAGATTTGTCTTGCAATAACCCCTGCCGAACAATTACGCCGGCTCCTTCTAAACAGGAAATTCCTTTACCTCGCACCGTAGGGTTTGGGTCTTGGTGGGATACCACAACTTCTCCAATTCCTGCCCACAATAATGCCTCTGTGCATGGCGGAGTCCTCCCATAATGGTTACATGGTTCAAGTGTGACATACGCTATTGCACCATTGAGGGAGTGGCCGTTTTTTTCAGCGTCTGCAATAGCCATTTGTTCAGCGTGTAGGCCACCTAAATGGTCATGCCAACCTTCAGCAATAATCGCGCCATCTTTAACCAACACACATCCAACCAATGGATTTGGCTTTACCTGCCCTCTGCCTCTTTCAGCCAGTTCAAGGGCGCGCTTCATGAAGCCAACTTCAGTCTGTGAAAACTCACCAACCATGCCTGCACCAACTACTCCGAGATAGGCCGATGTCTTGAATAGCCCGCTCCTCTATTGCAGTTCATGACCGGCGTATATGCAATTGTAAATCCTGCTGGCCGCGATGGAGTTGTTGGCAAACGGTGGCCAAAAATTGCTGAGCAAATGCGAGCAGCCGGAATAGAATTAGATTATTCATTAACAGAATATGTTAATCATGCTGCAAAAATTGCCTTTGAACTGCGAGAGAAATATGCCAATACTGCTGAAAATGAGCGCCCTCTTATAGTGGCAGTTGGCGGAGACGGCACTGTTCATGAAGTTGCAAGTGGCCTGCGCGGTGGAAATCTCAAGATGGGGATAATTCCCCATGGGACCGGTAATGACTATGCCCGCGGGCATGGCTATCCAATGAAAAATATTGCCACCTCCATTGACATACTGATAAATGGAAAAGATAGATCCTCTCCTGCAATCCGGCTTGAAGCATTTCCAATGCCTGCTAGAGATGGCTACCCGTCACCCAGCCCGCAGATTTGGGATGGAGAGGCAGAGGATTCTCGCAGAGTTGTTCGCTGGGTATTTTTGGAATCCGATGGAGGGGTAACTGCTCAAGTAAGTCGACGGAAATTGTACCAAGGAAAATGGATACGCGGCCCAATGAAATATACCTATCTTGGATTAAGAGCGATATTAGGGTCGAAAAAGCAGGACATGTGGGTGAAAATTGATGGGGGTGAACCAGTCACTGGCCCTTGCGACATCTATGCACTTACAACTGTAGAAACCTATGGTGGTGGCTTCAAAGTCTGCCCAGGGATGCATATTGAACGAACCCCTGCTTGTTTCATTAAAGCGAATAAACTGTCTAAGTTTCAAATGCTGAACTTGATGGGGCCATTAAAAAAGGGAAAGCATATTGGTAAAATGGGCATTACTCAGCAATTTATTTCCGAGTTGGAGATTAGGCCTTTATCTAATTCGGGGGAACCAATGGATGAACCAGGTGCTTTACCGTACATTACTCAATCCGATGGAGAGCCACAATTGCAAGCCCCTTCTTCTTTTAAATGGTTTGCTGACCAGTTAGTAGTGCGCGGAGCACAAGTGCTTCCGCATGAAAGGAAATAGAGAATAATGTTGCAATTCTTTCATTAATCAACCTGGACAAGGATTCAGTGGGAGATGCAGGATTCGAACCCGCGTCGACGGGTTCGAAGCCCGTCAGGATATCCAAGCTACCCTAATCTCCCCAACCATGCGAGATGCTCCCTACCTTTGAAACCAACGGAAGAGGTCGGCGCAATTGATGAAGGTGTTAGATTCTCCATGCCTGCGTCATAATTGTAGTAAATGTTGCCGGCAAACCAATATGCCAATCACCATTAGAGAATCTGAAATAATTTCGCAAATAACCCACAAGGATGTTGAGGATTTCACCAAGAATCTTTCACAAACTGCTGAGATTCTTGAATTATCAAATGATGAGAAAAATAAATCTTGTGTTTTTTTACAAACAAACAGTAAAGAATTAGATGCAGAAGGAACTTGTATTATTCATGCAAACAGACCTCAAGGGTGTAGATTATACCCATTTATTCTAGACATGGAAGATAATGTTTGGAAGGATGACTATTGCCCCTATGTCAAAGAGTTCCCAATGGCAAATGAAAATAATCGCCAAGCATTATTGGCGCTGGATTCCAATGTTCAAGCGGAAGCAAGAATGCGTAAAGGCACCTAGGTTATTCTAAATCTTTAGTCTTGGACAATACCAATAATCGTCCAAGACTTGCATGCACTGGGAGTACCCATTTGCCCAAAACCTCCCAGCCTGATGAAATGAAATCAACTTCAACTTCATCCCAAGTTCTCCCATGGACTTGGTTAGGATCTGAAGGGGTACAAGGCAATAGACAAGCGAGTTTAGAGTCAACATCCACTACCTCTCTTGAAGCAGATAGTATTTTAGCAAAAAGAACCGATAAGGATTCTGTTCCTTGGGAATTACGGCCATATGGTGGGTCAAACACCACTCCTGTGAAATTCTTTTGCGGAAGGAAGGAAGAAAGTTTTGTCGAATCCCCCTGAATCACCTCAACCTTTCCAGTAGCACCGTTCTCTTTGGCCCACTGAATGTTCAATTTTGCCCCCGCCACCATTTCCTCAGCCACATCGATACCGACTGCCGAAATGCCAGAGAAAGAGGCCTCGACAAGAAAACCCCCTGTTCCGGTCATTGGGTCAATGATTTCCCCTTCACCCTTTACCAAATTTGCCATGAGAATTGCATGCCTTGGGTCCATGCTTACCGGTTTAAAAAATGGCCTTTGAGTAGGAGTTCTTTTTGACCAGCCCTGCCTTGGGGCTTGAGATAATTGTTTGACTCCCCATGCTATTTGACTATTATTTGTGTTGATTGCTAAGCCGATTTCAACTTCTGGGTTATCCAAATCTATTATCCACGATTTCTTTGACAACACACCTCCAAGCACTCCTGCCAAGTATGCAGAAGACCATCCTTTCTTCTTTCCTCCAATACGTATTGCCCTAACCGCTATACTTTGACCGAGATTTTCTATGTGGGCTTCAGTGAGCCAATTCTCAAAGTTTACTCTAATTTCATCAACAGGATTTTCTCCAGAAAAATAATTGAATGTACCCGGCGAATAGATATCATCTACTGTCGCTGCGGAGGAGAGTGACTTGAGTAGTTCGACAGGGGTTTGCAATTGCAAAAAACGCGTGTTCACTCCTTGAAAATCATCCACATTTTGTTTTAATAATGTGGAAACTTCTGTGTAAAACAAAGGAATGTTCCAGCCGCTACCGATGATTACCGAGTGCATATTCTCTTCCCCCAAACTCCGCGAGAAGGCAATGAGTCATGGTTATTTCGCGGGATTATTGCTATGATTTTTGGTGGTTCTAAAGGGCCGCAATATAGAATAAGGCTCAATACAGACCACTCGGTCGGGAGTTTAATGAGGACTATGTCAACCTTACATTTGCCAGCAAGAAAACTCGTTTTTTCGGGCCTTATTGTACTATTAATGGTCGCGGGGGCAGTGACTGCTGCCGCAGATGGATCCTTAGCAGAACAGGAGCCAAGGGGCATCCCTTTAGATTATGAGCATAAGACACTCTACTTGTATGGTGATGATGGTGACGGTAGTGGTACGCCGGACACCTGGGATACTTGGAATCATGCAGGCCAATCGGATGCCGAATCGGATAGTTCATTTACCGAACAAAATGGCATTGGTCAAAATAATGGAGGAGGAAACCGGGCATTTACCTTCGGTGGAAGTGCACCCCATACAGAAATGCAGTTAATCAATCCTGATTTGCCAATTTATGCAAACATTACTTTGAGCATTTTTTGCCTCAACGATGCATCATGCACCAACAAAAACCTTCGTGCAACATTGTTAGTTGGAAATATTGAATACGATTCTGAAACAATTGCAACCCCTAATGAAGAAACCGAAAAATACGAATTTGAATTTTTCTCAAGTTTGGATAAACTCGAACCCGGCGAAGTGATATCACTTCGACTTGAATTTGCTAAGCCACCCGGTACTGGAGACGGATATACTTTGGATTTAGGTAGGGATAATTCAGAAATGTTTGTTGAAGTGCTTGAACCCGAAGAAGTAATTATTCCAACAGACCCAAACGGCACTCTAGATTATGTGAGCCCATATGCCAATAAAATTAACCAATTTACCCAAAAGTCAGTTGCACAAACTACTTTGACATCGCCTATTGTTTGGGGAATTATTTCCCTAGTTGCTATCATTCCAATGGGAATGTTCATCCCCACAATCCCACTGAAACCAGTTGGTATTGCATTGTTGAGTGTATCATTATTAATTTCATTAGGTATTTCTCCTATTCTTGGAATAATGGACCAACCGGGTGAAATTGACATTGGTTCTCCCGGTGCCGCTGAATTTTCAGCGCCCAGCGATGTTGTAAAACTCGATGCAATTACCGGAGAATTCCTTTCTGGGCTAACCGCAGGTTCTGAAATGAAATTATTTGTTGAATATGATCAATTTCACACCATTACTACTGATGCTTTTATCGGCATTGATGGCCAATCAACTCCGCGTTCGGCAGAAGTAATTGGGCTTGGTTTTGAAAACTATGGAGAAGATATTTCTAGCGTTGAAGCGACTCAAAAAGGAGTTGAAAGATTACAAGTATATCTTTCATTAATTGCAGTTTCAAAGGACTTTGATTTAACTGAAGGTCAGGGTTTGATTATCAATATTACCTTTGTAAAACAATGTGCATCATGCGCAGAAGTAGTCCCTTCATGGGCTGCGTTGACAGATGATGAGCAATTGGCCGATGGCGTCATGTTAACGATATTAGGGGATGGAACCCCAAGATTCATCATCCCGGCAAGCGCAATTACTGTAACAAATATTGAACCTAGTTGGGGCCAAATCCCAATGATGACTGGAATGCCATTGGCCCTACTTTGTTTTGCCTATGGTGGTTGGAGATATTGGCAGGTTCGTCAAGATTTAATGTTAGAAGCCTATGCGGATGATGAAGATTGGGACGACGACGAATTTGAAGAAGATGAAGAAGATGAGGTCTTTGATGAAGATGAAGAAGACCTTGATGATGATTTTGATTTTGATGACTTGTGAGTTGTATTAAATGGGTTGTAATTTACGTGATTTGGCGACGCCAGAACACATTGAGTTAACTGATTTAGCGGGCCAAAAAATTGGCATTGATGCCTTTCTTGTTGCCTTTCAGTTCTTAACTACCATTAGACAACGTGGCGATACAGGAGATGGCGGCCCCTTAAGGGATTCAAAGGGGAGAGTTGTTGCTCACCTAATGGGATTTTTGGAAAGGACTACTACGTTTCTTGAAAAAGGAATTACACCTGTTTGGATTTTTGATGGCAAGCACCCTGAATTAAAGGCAGATGTGGTAGCCGAACGTCGAGCAAAAAAGGAGGCAGCCCAACTCAAATGGAAAGAAGCATTGGAGGTTGGAGATTATGTTGAGGCGCAAAAGTGGGGCCAGCGAAGTGTTGGTTTTACTTCACAAATGGTTGAAGAATCTATGGAAATGTTAGAGTTGCTCGGCGTGCCTGCAATTAGAGCTGCTGCCGAGGGTGAAGCACAAGGTGCGGTAATGACCAATAGGGGCGAATTAGATGGAATTGCGACTCAAGATTGGGATGCTTTGCTATACGGATCTCCAATAATGATACGCAACCTAATGAGTGCAGGTAGCAAGCGCATGGGTAAAGTAATTCGCGCCGAAAAAATTGTTCTTGCTGACTTATTGGCTGAACATGAAATTAGCAAGGAACAATTGGTTGACTTAGCAATAATGATTGGAACTGATTTCCACCCCGGTATTAGAGGGATTGGTCCAAAAACTGGTCTAAAATTAATCAAAGAACACATGACCATTGAAGCGATATGTGCGGCGAAGGACAAAGAAATCCCTGAGCGTTTGGATGAAATTAGACAGATTTTCCTAAATCACCCGACAAATGATGATTTTGATTTGCAACTGAAGCCGATTAACATGGACAATCTTCGCGCATGGCTTGAAAATAGAGATATGAGCAATGCGAGGATTGAACGGAATTTTAAGCGCCTTGACAAGGCAGGCAATGTTAGAAATACCGGCCAATCTAGTCTTTTTGATTTCTAATGCATGTATTTCTGACTATTTTATTATTCAGGTTGAAATAAGGAAAGGCATAGAGGCCGTTTGATGGAGTGGTTTGATGTTGAGGATGACCTCTTCTGGAAAAGGCTACTAATTTTGGGAATTTTCCTCAACATTATTGTTCTTTTTACTAGCGATTTAGGGCTTGACACCCATGTAAGGCTGGCTTCAGACCAATCAACAGGGGATCTTCCTTGGGGTAGCACTCGCCCAATAGATTCCATGGCAAGCGACCCCGCAAACCCAGGAACCTTATCACCAGATTATTTTTCCGCTCATTCCTCTTCAACGATTTCAATCATTACTCTATCAACTGCATTATTGCTTATCGG
>Ga0233449_1001278_pt1 | contig 23583 bp, 14 predicted proteins | sample SI_124_October20_FD_183012 | JGI IMG/M metagenome (GOLD analysis project Ga0233449, IMG submission 183012) | Seawater microbial communities from Saanich Inlet, British Columbia, Canada - SI_124_October2016_200_MG | ecosystem: Environmental > Aquatic > Marine > Inlet | place: Canada: British... | reverse complement strand
GAAATAGATATTTTAAAATTGTTTTAATTAATAACATAGATATTATGTCTCACACGCCTCAAGCTTCGTTAAGAAGAACTATGGAAGTTCATAATAAAAACGTCAGATTTGTATTATGGTGTAAGTCATTATCAAAAGTTATAAAACCACTGCAAAGTAGATGTAGATGTATTTGTGTTCCTGCACCAAGTGATTTAGAATTATTTGAATATTTATTACAAATATCAACAAAAGAAAATGTAAAACTTGAGTTGAGAGACTACCTTAATATAATAAAAACAGCAAACGGAAACATTAAAATTGCATTGTGGGAACTTAATTTTAGAAAATTTGGATATGAGGCTGACACTGACTATAACGATTCAATAAAAAAAATAATTGAATTGATGTTGGAACCGACAGTTGCAAATATAATGCAAATACGGAATGTGATATATCCTTTAACTATTACTAATTTTACAGGAACTACAATTACAAGAGATTTAATTAATGGCATATGCGAAAGTAATAAAATAACAGATGTTGCCAAGCAGCAAATATTAGAAAAATGTGTTAAATATGAATATCAAATGGTAAAAGGTAGAAGAGAAATAATACAATTTGATGCAATAATTGCTACAGCAATGAAAATAATTCATACATGTGATGGACTGATTGTGACAGACTGATTTAGTCTTCTTTATTTTATTAAAATTGATATTATTATTGTATGTAACTGCAATAATGATATATTAAATAATTATATATATAATTATGGCAAGTAAACCAAATGTAAAGATTGGAATTGTTGGAGCAAGTGGGTTGGTTGGTTCTGAATTAATTAATATTTTACATAAAAATAATTATAAAAATATTAAAGCATGTGCAAGCGACATCAGAATTGGTAATTATTTGGATAATTTTACTGATTGTGAAAATTGTCCGATTATATGCAAAAAACTCGACGAAACATTTTTTGATGATGTTCGTGTTGTTTTTTTTTGCGTATCATCAAAATTATCTGAAAAATGGGCGACAGTTGCTCAGCGAAAAGGAGTTGTTGTTATAGATGGATCGTCTGCTTTTAGAATGGATGATAATGTGCCTCTTGTGTTGGCTGGCGTAAACGATAATATTATTGATAATACAACGATGTTAATTGCGAGCCCAAATTGTTGCGCGTCGTTAATGTGCATGGTATTAAAACCGTTGTTACTGTTGAGCAATATTGACAATTTAGTAATTTCAACATATCAAGCAATTAGTGGCGCAGGAATTGGAGCAATTGAAGAAGAATTAAATCAGGCCGTTCAAACTATTGAATATAAAACACCACATTTAACACCACAATTTTTCCCAAGTGTAATATTTAGAAATTGCTTCAGTCATGATTCGCCAATGGATTCAGAAACTGGTTATAATGAAGAAGAATTAAAAATAATATCCGAAACTCAAAAAATATTAAATAAACAATTTAACATATCTGCAACGTGCATAAGATGTCCATTCGCGAGATCACATTGTATATCAATGACCATAAATTTTGAGCAGAATATATCTCTAGATAATGTAGTGCGTTGTTTAAATGAATTTCCAGGTGTTATTGTTCAAGATGATAGAGAACATAATTCATTTCCTGAACCATTAAAATCAGAACACCTCACAGATGTATTTGTTGGAAGAATTAGAAAAGATATAAATGATAAATCTGGAAAAACATATCATATGTTTATATCAGGAGATCAATTATTAAAAGGAGCAAGTTATAATATGTTTGAAATTTTTGAAAGATGTTTAACGGTGAATTGTTAAAATAATATGAAACATGCGTTTATTTTATTGTATTAATTTTACATATAATATATTATTAATAATGTCATCTGATAATAATTCTCTAAAAAAACAATTTGAAAGTGCAGCAGATCTGGTAAAAAAAGTAATGCATAACGGAACAGGAACCATAGACGAAAAAGGTCAAATATATGGATATTACAAACAGTCACTTGTTGGAAATTGTAATATTAAACAACCAAGTCGAATAAATGTCACTGATTATGAAAAATGGAAAAATTGGAAAAAATTGGAAGGAATTTCAAAACAAGACGCAATGAATGCATATATTGACATCGTCATTGCACTAAGTGATAAGTATACAACTGATTAATCAAATCAAGTCAAATTACCTTAAAAGTTGAAAATATATGTGCCACAGTTATCATATTATGTTAAATATATATTATAATATTAAAAGAACTATGGAATCAATTCAATATGGTCAATATAATGTCCCTAGCAGTGATGTATGCGCATGTTTGAACGTCGGTCAACCTTCAAATTATATGTTACCAATAAAGGAATTTTCTCAAATAATGACATCGCTTGCATCAAATGATGATCCGTCAATGCTGCAATATGGAAACATTCAAGGATATGAAGAATGTAGAAATTCTCTCTCTAAATTTTTGTCAAGACAATATACAGAAATGGAAAATAGTCTCACTGTGGTTGATCCGAATAATTTGTTCATGACAAATGGAAACACTGGGGGACTGCAATTGCTTATTGAAATGTTTGCTGAAGAAAATATGACAGTATTTACAGAAGATACAACATATTTTTTAGCGTTAAAAATTTTCAGAGATGCTAGACTAAATGTCGTTCCCGTTGAGGAAATACAAAATGAAATTTGCATTGATAGTTTAGAAAAAAAATTAGCCAATGAAAATGGAAAGAAATGTTTGTTATATTTAATTCCGTTTCATCATAATCCGACCGGCAATTGTTTATCTGTAAATAATAAAAATAAATTGGTAAATCTATGCAATAACTATCCAAATCTTACCGTTATTTCCGATGAAGTTTACCATTTGTTAAATTTTACTAATATTAAAACAAAAATGTTACCGCTTGCGTATTATTCTGAGAAATTTATATCGCTAGGGTCATTCTCAAAAATATTTTATCCAGCAGTTCGGTGTGGTTGGATACAATCGTCAAATAAAATTATTACAAAATTAAATAATATCAGTCACTTAGATAGCAGTGGTAATTTAAATCCATTTGGTACAATTATCGTACATAATGCGATCAATAATGGATTTTTGGATAGTACCTTAGAAAAATGGAAAGATTTTTTAGAAAGTAACTGTAAAATGTTATATGATTCATTAATGGAAAATTTGAGTGATTATATTGATCAAGTAAAGTATCCCACCGGAGGATATTTTCTTTGGGTAAAATTTAAGTCACATATTGATATGGAACGATTGTCTGAATATATGGAACATTATAAAATTAAATATCATCATGGAAATAAATTTTCATCGTCTCGCACTGCAAAAAATTATGCAAGGTTAAGTTTTTCATGGTATCCCAGTAAATTCGACTATGATATTTTTTCACGCAATCTTAAATTATTGATTGATGAAAACATTAAACAAAATACAAAGGTGTATGTTAACGGATACAAAGGAAGACTTGGATCGTTAATTGTAAATGAATTAAAAGATGACGATAACCTATCATATATTCCGATAGATTGGTCATCCAATGATTTTGATCTTTCACGCATATGCAAACATGATGTTGTTGTTGATGTTTCATCTCCTGCAGGAACGAGAAGACTGTTGGAAAATTTATTTCTTAGTGGTGTAATGTGTCCAGTAATTATCGGAACTACTGGACAATTACCAGATGATATGATTGATACATACGGTAAATTTGCTCCAATTGCAGTCGTGTCAAATTTTTCAGTTGGTGTAAATCAAATGAACTCGTTGATTTCATTAATTAACAAAGATCATTGGAATGCATCATTGATAGAAAAACATCACGTTCATAAAAAAGATAAGCCAAGCGGAACGGCAAAAACATTAGCAGAAACTTACGGGACAGACCATATTTCACTTGATGATATTAAGTCTATTAGAGAAGGAGAAACTATCGGAGAACATCATTTAGTATTGGAAAAAGGAGATGAAAAATTAATAATTAGTCATTATGCAAATGATAGAAAAATATTTGCACAAGGAGCAATTTGTTGGATATATCAAATGATGGAAAAATCGCCAGGAGTATATAAAAATGATTAATTTTATATTATTTAAATAAATAAATTCATATAATACGTTATATTTCACATTTTAATTCGTTGTACATTGCAGTCATTTTTTTTATCATTTTATCTCTATTAATAGATTTTTTAACGTGTTTATTTTCTATAACTGTTTCATTATTTGTGTCATTTTCAAATGCTAGTTGTTCAAGTTTGTTATTTGATATATTGTTAGTTTTATTTAATGTGGGAGATTCGCTAATTGTTTGTGTATATGTATCATCGTTTTGAGATTTTTTAGATTGATTAGTTTTACGTTTGTTTATAACATTATCCACGTCTTCATCTGAAGTATTTGAATGATTAGATGCAGATGCTTGTTTTTTTCTAGCTGATTTACTCAACGGTTGAGTTTTTGTAGATTGTTTTTTGGTAGATTTGCGTCGTTTATTATCTGAGTCATCTGAATTATCTGAGTTATATGAGTTATCTGAGTCATCTGAATTATCTGACGCATGTGATTGTTTCTTTGCTAATTTTTTAACAGATTGTTTCTTTGTTGATTTTTTATCAAATTTATTGTTAATGGGTTGTTTTATTATTGGTTTGTCATCATCAGATTTATTTTTGACGGATTTATTTTTAATGGGTTGTTTTATTATTGGTTTGTCATCATCAGATTTATTTTTGACGGATTTATTTTTAATGGGTTGTTTTTCATTAGATTTATTTTTAATGGTTTTATTCTTTGTTGTATTTTTTTTAGGAGAATCAGTCGATGTATCATCTTTATCTGATGAATTATATCTAACAAGTTTCATCATCTTATATAAAGTTACTAATAATTTTTTATAATTAAATATATTGTGTGTGAAATATTCAATTTTTTGAGGCATGTGCATTATTTAGATAAAAATGTCAAGTACAAACATTGGCAAAAAATATAAAGTGGTTATAATCTGATTGTGTATTTGAATCTAAATAAAATTTATAATGCCATATATTATAAGAATATGAATATATTAACAATTTTTGTATTAATAATTGTGGTTGTTGCGTTTTATAATTTTAACAAAAAAAAGCAACATGAAAATTTTCCGCAAGAAAAAATGACAATTGGAAACATAAATAATAAAAAAATAAAAAACAAACGCAACAAAAATATAAAAGCGGTTAAGTCTAAAGATAAATCAAAAATAGATAAATCAAAAATGAACGCTATCATTGATAAAATAATGAAAACTGATGATCCATATAATAGCGTTCCGTATTTTAAATATCAACAAAAAGATACATGTAATGATAACGAAGTAAATCCATATTTTAAAGAAGAGCAATTTCATCAAGATTACAGAGATACAATTAATGCATGTACAATGATGACAGATCAGAAATCTATATTTAATAAATGTGAAGCTCCATTAATAAAAACAGATGAGCCGAAACATGAAGAAATTAATAATATTGCGGTAAAATTCGTACGAGAACTAAATAGAACTGTAAGGGACAAAGTTGATAATTTTGCAGCGCAAGGTTTAAATTCTTGGCAAGATAACATGCCTCCAGTAAATGCAAAATCAGAAAAAGCATGGGAGGTATACAATAAAGAGTTAGGATTACCCACATCTATATATCCAGACCCAGCAAAAAAAGCGCCTATTAAAATAGTTAAGATAGATAATATTCACAAAGAAGAAACTGATAATGAAATTAGATATAGTGTATATTTAATATTGCAAAAAGTCAATGTTAAAGATCAAATGTTTATAAGAGTAAATTTTGTAATGAAAAAAGATGATATAGACCTGGAACGAGAATTTTTTGATAGCAGTAAAAATAATTACGAAACAAACATTATAATAGAAGAAATAACAACTCTTGGTTTTATGATAAAAAAAGGAGCAGGTAGATCAAAAACAGCTAGAGAAAAATTATATGATTTTAAAGGATTCGAAGATGGCAGACTTATACCAGAAAAAGATGTTATAAGACAATTAAATAATAAAAAGAGAGAAATACAAGAAAATTATAGATCGTATTAATGTATCGACGTATCAAGTTGTAGTATTTACAGCATTGGTTGCATTGGTTGTATTAGTCGTGTATGTCATACCTGTTGTGGATGTAACTGGTGATATAAATGATGAAGATTGTGGATTTGTCATTACACTATATGACATTGGTTGAAAATATTGCATTGGAACATATTGCACGTTTGGTTGTTGTGGGTGTTGTGATTGTTGTAATGCGCTACCAATTTGAGAATTTAAATTATGTTTGTTACTTGAATTATTTGAATTATTACTAAGCATAATCATAACAATTGCTATGAATACAGCTGACATTATTGAAATAACAGGTAACGTAAATAACGTTTTATCTTCCGAATTACCAAATTCTTTATATTTGTTAGTTTGTTTATTATAAATAAAACTCGGTTTAGTTAAAACCAATATAGACACTATTATGATATATAATACAATTCCATAATACAAATTATTATTTGCCATTTATAATAGAAATGTAGAATTTTTTATGGAGGATAAATACATAAAAATATAAATAAAATTAAGAATATGCATCTAGCACTCTTGCACTTGGTTCGTTTACTCCATCACCAACCCAACTTGGTAACCAAAAATATGGTAATACTTTAGCTGTTTCTGTACTATTTCCAAAATGCTCACAAAATACTTTTCTAAAATAATAAGCATCTTTACTGATTGGAGGTAAATATGAATAATCATTTTTATGAGTTTCATATTCTTCGTCAGACACCTGAGTGTCAATATATTCTCTAAGAATTTGAAACCATGACCTATCTTTACCAGAACATCCATCGCTAAGAGCTTCTTTTTTTCGCCACAACACTTCATCTGGAAGTAATCCAGTCTCACTAAAAGCATCTCGCAATAACCATTTTGTAATTCCATTTTGCGGCATTCTAAGTTTAGGATCAATCGAAAATACAAGCTTGATAAATTCTTCGTCCAAGTATGGAATTCTTACTTCACAACCATGTGCAGAAGTTGTTTTTCCGGTTCTTTTTGCATCAAATAAATGTGTATCGTTAATTGATTCCACATTTTTTAAATGCATTTCGAACTCGTTTGGTGCATTGAGAAAATATATATAACCGCTTAATAATTCATCAGGTCCTTCACCTACCAATATAACACATCTACCGATATGTTTTCTAATCCAGCGCACTAACAAAAATTGTATAATTGCAGCTCTAGTTGTTGTAATATCATACGTTTCAACATGATATATTACTTTATACAATGAATCCACAGCCTCTTGTTCTGTAAATATGACATGAGTATATATTACGTTATCACCAAAATGCTGCGTCGTAATTTTTGCATATTTATGATCAGTGCTTCCACTTTCTAAACCTGCAGAAAACATTCTAACTTTTTTACCATGCCGTTTGTAATGTTCATTTCCAATTGCGCAAACCAACGAACTATCTAATCCGCCACTAACTAAAAACACAGTTTCAATATCAGATGTTTCTCGTATTTGAACACAATCAATTAGACAATCTACTAATTTTTGTTTTGCTTCGTCTGGGTCATAAATAGTGACAGGAATTTTACTGAAATCTAACCATTGAGTATATTTTAATGTTGATTCATTACATAACTGTTCATCCAAGTTGGAAATTTCTAAATAGTGTCTAGGTTTAACTTGTCTAACATAATATTCTTTTGATGCTTTTAAGAATGGAGATGCTTTCATTTCAGAACAAATTACAACTTCTGTATCATCGCCAGTAATATATAGTTCTCTTTTTCCGCAACAATCTCTTCCTGTAAATAACTTAACTTCTCCAGTTTCCTTAATAATTTCGCAAATTGTAAATGCAAATTCTCCTCTTAATTCTTTAATCATTGCATCAAGTCCTATTAATCTGTATAAATGCAGTAGCATTTCACAATCGCATCCAGAATGTAGTACAATATCATATTTGTCACACAGCTTGCGAAAGTTAAAAATTTCTCCATTGCAAACCAAATATAGTTGACGCTTATCATCTTCATACGTGAATGGCTGATCTCCTCGTATCGATGGATCCATTACTGCTAACCTAAAAAATACTATGAACAATGAATAATCTCCAATGTCATAACAAACAGTTCTATCAGGTCCTCCGGGCTGCAGCAACATTGCTGATTTATACAAATCAGAGCTACTCACAGTGCGGGTGCATTCTTTTTTACACAAATATATAAAATATCTACACATTATTAATAATTAATTAGTAATGATAATTTCAATATATTAAAGCATCATGCATATTTAGTTTCAACTTTATTTAATGTTGAAATTAAATTATTTAGCGCTAACTAGCAATAAAAACGTATGTTTAATTAACATTAATTGATTAATGAAAACATCGGAGGATATATATAATCGAGTAATGACGGATCCATTATTAAACAAGAATTTTTTTACTTTGTTGTATTGGGACGGAATAAAGCAACAGCATCTTGAAATTCCAATAACTAAGTGGATTCCGCCACAAAAAGGAGGAATAATACCATGGCATAGAGTTTATTTCATTAAATTTAACGGAAATATTATATGGGATAGAGAAAAAAGAATATGTGAAATCAATTCATGCATATTGGATGAAAAGATAGAGACTTTACCAACTGAATTTACTATTATGACTTTTAATGTTCTCAGTGATATATATGAAAAACAATTTACAAACATAAAAAAAAGAATGAACGATATAATTAATTATATTTCTGCTGATATTGACGTAATTTGCTTACAGGAAGTCCAAAGCGAATTATTAGAAGAAATTAAAACTAAAATAATTCCAACTGGAAAATATATGTCACATACTTACGTAGGAGTTAACGATATTGTAATCATAACAAAAATAAATCACACATTAGTTGATATTGTAAATTTGAGCACCAGCAAATGCGTCCCAATAATTTCATTAAATTTGGAAAATGACATGAAATTATACATTGCTGGAATACATTTAACTAGCGACCATCATAATGACAACACAAATAAGAGATCATCACAACTATTAAGTATAAAAAATAAACTAAATGAATTGAATGCAACTAATTGTATATTATTAGGAGATACAAATGACGCGAATAGTAATCATAAACTTTCCAATTTTGAAGATTATGTTGACACATGGATCGATATTCATAACGATGCAGAAGGAATTTCATATGATCCAACAGCAAACAAATTAGCTGGGAAAATTAGCAGAAGTAAATCAAAATATCGTTTGGATAGAATATTATACACAAAAAATAATATATTGCGATGTACTGAAACAAATATTGACAACACAATAACATTTTCCGATCATTATTCTGTAAAATCTAAGTTTTCGGTTGATTGTTCGGATGTTGTATATGAAATTAAAGAAAATGATACTGAACAATTAACAAATAAAACAGCGTTATGTATAATTCCTCCATATGACACATGGAATAAAATAAATAATTTAAAAATTGGAAATTATCCTCAACGATGGATGCCTCACATAAATATATTTTTTGGATTTGTTGAAGAAATATATTTTTACGAAATAAAGAAAAAAATAGAAAACATAAATTTTGATGAATTAGGAGAGCTTGAATTTAATTCTATTGATTATTTTAAAAATCAAAAAACGTGCACTATTTTTCTAAAACCATCAAACGATACGTTAACAAAATTAAGAAAATTATATAACATGATACATCATCCGTCTATAATACCTTCTCATTGCGTGAATAAAACAAGCACATCAAATGCATTTTTTCCGCATATCAGTCTCGGGACTATAGAATGGTCAAATAAAGTGGAAAATTTTTTAAAAAAACGTGTAAACGTGACATTTCAATTAACGCAATTAAATATTGTCTCAAGATTAACAACAGAATATTTTAAAATATCAAAAATAATCAACATTGTCAAACTACCTCATATGTTTTATGTTAATTTTGTAAAAAACATAATTGAAAATATAAATGTAGAATTTCATGTTTGTGGTTCGCGAATGTATTATGGCAATGTTGACAATATTAACGATACATCTGACACTGATGTATTATGTATTGGAAATATAGACAGATTAATATTTTTTAACACCATTGTAGCAATATTTGAAACATGTGGTTATTTTAAAAATATAACAATTGTAAAAAATAGTCACATATGTTGTTTAAAAATATGCACAAACGATAATTATATCGATTTGCAATATGTAAATAAAAACAACACAACTGATATTTATTACAATTCTGGTATGGCATTGCGAAGTGAACCATTATACATATTAGAAAAAATGCAAGATAAAATAGAATTATTTAGAGAATGTCTAACGTGGTTTAAAAATAACTTGAAAAAAAAGAACATGTATTCTGCATTAAATTGTTATATAGGTGGATTAAGTTCATCAATCATTGTATGTACTATAATTTATAAAAAAAATGTTAACACATTTGACGAATTTGTGGAACAGTTAAAAATTTTTGATTTCGATGCACCGACAATGGTCGGAACATATGATGTATACAAATCATCAAAACCATGCGATAAGTTATTGTATGTCGGAACCAGTACTATACCAATTGAAAATACCGTAAGACATATTTGTAAATCAACCGCAATTTTGTTAAAGGAACAATTTAAAATAGCATTTGACGATACATTAGATCCAAATATTGATAGATATATTCATAAAATTACGTTTGAAATAATAGCAACTGATGATGATAAATTAAATAACGCTATAAACTGGTTTAACGGATGTACTGAGCGTATTTTAATAAAAATAGAACGTAGATCACCTGACGCAATATTATGTCCGTCAACATCATATGATATACACGTTAAAGATGATTATATTTCAGCAATATGGACGTTACAGTCAAGCAAAGAATATACAATGATAAATGTTATCGCAGAAGATATTGTTGAAAAATCAAAAAAAATGTTTAGTGATGTTTATTTTACAATAAAGTAGTTTATTTTACAATAAAATAAATAATGATTATGCATCAGCTAGGTCTTGAATATCTTCATTTTTTTCTATTAAGTTAGTGTGCAATATATTTTCTAATTTACTGGCTAGTATTGTAGGAACTACATATGACCAAGTTAATCTATTAGATGATGGTGCACTAATCCATATAGGGTATATTTCATTTTCCAGGATGTGTTTTTTACATGCATCGATCTTTGAATTATGAATCGTATTTTCTGCAACAATGCTAACAATTGAACAGTTATCTTTAACTGAAACATTGTAATTGTTTGATAAAATGCTTTCTAATTTGCGTAATTTTTCTGTTGATATTTCATTTGTTGTTGTTGTAATTTCAAATTGTGATGTAATTACGATATTCACATCTATTTTTTGATCGCGAAATACTTCAAATATATCTGCCATGAAACCAAATCCGTCGGACATATCAATGGAATATATTGTAAATATTGATATGTTGTTTTGGACTGAAATTAAATATATTTTTTCAGAATTTGATTCATGCGAAAAATTGTTTGATATAATTGTTCCTTGTTTATCAGGTTCAAAAGTGGATTTTATATAAATCGGTATATTTTTATCTTGACACGGTTTAATTGAGAAAGGATGTATTAAATTTGCACCCATTGAACTAGCTTCTAAACATACATCATACGTAATATTTTCTATTAGTTTTGCATTTGTAATAGTTTTAGGATTACCACTATATAATCCATATACATCAGTATATATTTCTACTCTATCGGCGTCAATTGTGTTAGCAATTAAACTTGCAGTAGTGTTAGATCCACTCCTAGTCATTATACAATAATTATCGTCGTATGTTGTTGATATAAATCCTTGTGTAATATATGCATCATAGGAGCTTACTAAATTCATAATATTTGTATCACAATAAAATAGACCTTTAGAAACTAACGTATGTTTATCAATATCATTTGAATTATTGGTATTTTTAATAAATAAGTGCGCATTTAAATAATCAACATGTATAACAGATTTTAAAAATATATAAGCTATGGTACTTGATAAAATTTCTCCCATACTTATTATTTTTATTTTTTGTTGTGCAATATCTTTAAAATGAGAATATTTTAAGTCGTTAATATCCGTCATTAATTGTTCCAATAAAATTTCAATTTTTGAAAAATCAATATTCAGGTCATTGCACATTTTTTTATGAGTTTTATATACTTCAGTGTATGAAGTATTGCAATATTTTGTGATAGAATACAAATGGTTCGTTGTTTTTCCAATAGCGGAAACAACTATGATTACCGTATAACCTTGCAGTTTATATTCTTCAATTTTGCGTGCCATTAGTTGCAACCCTGTTTTACATTGCGAGGATCCGCCGAATTTTAAAACAATATATTTGCTCATTATTCACATATTAAAAATAAATAAATTTGTATAGCTAGCCATTGATTGTATTCAATTTTTTTAATTGAGGACGGGTTGTTGCTAGCAGTGTTTCGTCAGCTTTATGACGATTTTGTTCTGTAAGTGGTAATAGTGGCAATCTCATAGCATATTCTGAAAATACACACATTTCATACAACATAAATTTCGGAACTGTTGGATTTGGTTCACAAAACAAAAAACTAAAAAAATTACGCAAGCAATAAGTATCCATGAGAGATGTTACTGATTGATAATCTTTCTTTTTGCAATAATCATATAATTCAGCCATGATATCTGGAATTATATTACTTGCAACGCTAATTACACCAACTCCTCCAATCATTGTCATTTCCGTTATTAAAGAATCATCCCCAGAAAATACTTTTAGTTGTGGTTCCATATTACGTAACTCAATTGCTCTTTCGCAAGACCCGCTTGCTTCTTTGACTGCTACAACATTCGCACAATCATTAAATACTCGCACCATTGTGCGCGCTTCCATATCAATACACGTTCTTCCTGGAATATTATACATTATAACTGGAAAACTACTGATATGTTCGTTATTGCAAATATATTTAAAATGTTCGTAAATTCCATCCTGAGTGGGTTTATTATAATGAGGAACGGTTACCATAAATGCGTTACAATATCCAACACATTTTTTAGCAAACTTTAAATTTTCGTATGTATTATTTCCTCCAACTCCCACAGTAATAAATTTTGGAGTTTGCAAAGTCATGTTCCAATTATGAATTTTTTTTACAATTTCCATTTTTTCTGATTCTTTTAATGTCGATGATTCTGACGTTGATCCCAATAAAACCAATCCAGCCACACCTGAATTGGCTTGCATTGCAAACCATGTTTCCATGCTATCATAATCAACGGAACTTGTTTTGTTGGGAAATTCATTGAAAGGTGTAACTAGAACGGTATGAACACCTGTCGGGAATACATAGTTGCTTTTGTCCATGTTTAATAAATATACTTGTCATGTATATTTAATGGTATGTTTGACTTTTTATTTTCAACTTTTTGATAGTAACAAAAATAAAATTGAAAGCGAAAATATATTGATGTTCTCACAAACATCACATTATGCATAACTTGTCAATTCATGGCATATATCAAACAAAGCAAACAGAGAATTAATTGTGATAGACATATCGATTTGTCTGACAAAACTGCACAATATGAACGATTTAGTAATATAATGGCATGTGTATTCGTGGCATTTATTGTAATAATCATCGTCATAATTGTTGTTGCGTTTATTATATGATATACTTATTGTATGATATGTAACATTTTTTGAAAATACTTTATTTTATAACATTATTTATGGCGTGAAAATCGCGCTGTTGATTGTAATATCAGCCAACAAATCTATACTGAAATCAATATCGACAGTAGCAGTGACGGTTATTACAAATTTATTTCCAGATACTCCGAGAGTAATTGCAGTTTCATCAACAAATGCGTCAATTCCGGATTCCGATGAAATTGTATCAAGTCTATATCCTGCACCGCTACCGATCATACTTGTTCCTCTAGCTGCAGTTGTCAACAAATAATGTCCTGATAAAAATGTTCCGTCAGCCGTTTGCAATACCATAGTAATGTATGCACTAAACTGATAACAACGTGTGCTCAACAATGTCAAATCAGGAGTCAATGTTGTTGTTGCGGCGGCTGCAAGAGCTGGTGTTGTACCAGAATCTGCGGTTGTTTCGTTTCCTCCCAATAAAAATTTATGATTTTGAATAGTATCACTTGCTGGGATAACCGTTAATTGGGTCATATTTGGCGTGGTTGTTGATTGCCTATCTTTTACTGTCATTCCAAAATACTTTGTACCTGAGGTAGATTTTCCATCTGTCGTAAAAATGCGTGAATTTGACATCTTCTTACTATAACTATTATAATACTATATTTTTTATATAGTATTTTGCCCGCGTAATTTCATTTTGAATATTCAATGAAATAATGTGATACTTTTTAAATTAAATTTTTATATAATAATATTCATAATTATTATACAAAATATTAAACATGTACGTATGTATACTTTATTAATAAAATTAAGGAGTAAATAGTGCGCTATTTATTGAAATATCTGCAAGTAAATCTAAACTGGAATCAATGGTGGCTTCTGCTGTTGCAGTGATGACAAATTTAGAACCAGAAATAGCTATGGTTATTGCAGTTTCTGGCATATATGTATCAATACCAGTCTCTGAACTTATTGTGTCTAATCTATATCCTGAAGTACTTCCTATAATTGCTGCACCTTTTGCAGCACTTGAAAGTAAATAGTGACCTGTATAATATGTACTACTATGCTTCACTGTTAATGTTAAATATGCAGTAAATTGATAATATCTAGTACTCAATAATGTTAAATCTGGAGTAACTGTTAATGTATTTGTGGCAGACATTCCGTTCGTGTCTGCAGCTCCAAGAATAAAATTGTGTTGCTGAATTGTATCGCTCGCTGGTATAATTGTTGTCTGTGTCATATTTGGAGTTGTTGAAGATTGTCTATCTTTTACTGTCATTCCAAAATATTTAGTTCCTGATGCTGATTTCCCATCCGTTGTAAAAATACGTGAGTTGGACATTGTTAGTTTATAATTGTTATAGTGCTATATATTATTTTAAGTATTATAGCGCGTTACATTTTAGTTATTTTTTAGTTATTTTCAAATATTATGGAGAATTTAATATTGTTACAAATATATCAGCAAACCAATTTGTGTCTCCGCTAGTAATATTGGTTCCTATGAATTGTAAACCGTCATCTGATGAATATGTCGTTGCATTGCCTGTAAATCCAACTGCCACATCAAATATATATTCATCATCATCATTAACAGGACAATACCTAATACGTGTTTCTTCAAATTCTTTAGTTTTAATTCCATTATTTATCGTTAAACAATAATAAATATCAAGGCTACATTTGGCTCCTGACGCTTGTATACCAGTAACTGTTCCTCTCACTGTATATGTAGTATTATCTAGTAATGGAACCTGTGTTGATATGCCATCTACAAATAATTCATTCGTTCCGTCAACACCCGATCGTTTTATTGCATAAATATTTGTTTGACTTCCTGTTGTACCTATCTCTAAATATGGAACGAATGAACCTGCTTGTGGATTAATATATATATGAGCATTGTATAAATTCAATGCATCATTATCCCAACTCATATAAGCACCAGTTGACGACGATCCCATAAACCGCACTTCTCCGTCACTTGATAATATTGCATAATTATTAGATGCATTTGATGTGGCTCCTGTGACATGTAGTGTTGAACTTGTATTTACACTAGATCCATCATTCAATACAATTGTTTGTGGTTGTAATGTTGTGTTTGATACATAATTTATGTCATTTGAAGCAGGTACATATACTGTGGGATTGGAATAAAATGCGTGTATGTTATTATTTGATTCTCCTGTAATAGAACCATCGATTAATAACTTGGATCCAGCAGTTACACCTCCTTCTGCTGTAAAATCACCGCCAATTTGAACCATTGTGTCTGTATTTCTCTCTTCAACACCTGTAGATAAATATGTTGCCTTCCCCCAATCATTTATTTCGACCATCGACTGATAACCTAAGTAAACAGGAATTTCTTTATATTCTGAATCCGCAGGATCTGCTGCATTAAGATATGTACCAGTATTTGACTGAATTCTGTAATCGAAATTAGAATATTGAACTGTACCTTGCCCTCCTGCACTGGTCACGATAATTTTTCCTTCCACATTCAATTCTAAATCAAAATTTCTGTCTGGATCATCATCTCCTGGATATCTAGTAACTCCAATGACCATAGTATCATACGAATTAAGAGTTAACGATCTTGATCCTGTATTATCGGATGCTTCAATTTCGTTTGCCCATACTTTATCAACTTCAAGCGATGTAGTTACGCTAGCTGTTGGGTCTCTTGATACATTATATTCAGAATATATTCCTTGTTCGGATGTATCGTTTCCATATTTATCTTTGTAATAATATGCATCAGTTCCTGTATATATTGCGTCACGATACATAATAAATCTATCTAACTCTTGAGAATATCCCATAAATGCTTTTTTGATGTTTGATGTTTCTGCATCTTCTGTTTCAACACGTTCAAATACAATACCTTTGTCATATGTTTTCAATGCCAATGTTGTTGATCCATCAAGTGTAGATTCCTCTCTGTCATAATATCCTAAATCTATGACTGGACTTTTAAATGATGATTTTACCGACTTAACATGAGTAAACGGACCAGATACTCTAAATTTTGTATTATATACATCAAAAAAATTATCCGGCGCTTCTCTTGCATCCGCATCTGTTGCATGATCTGGATCATCAAATACATATGGAATATTTACAATAACTGATGTATATCCAGTAGAACTTGAATTAACATAATTACTAGTTGTAATCATTATATCACGTACCAATGCATCGTTAATTTTTTCTTGACTTAGTGGCACTATTCTTAAAAGTCCGTTACTACCAACAGTAAATTTTTGTGCAACAGATGTTGTATTAGTAAAACTAACATCTGCAGTTATAACTCCAAATGTTTGATTTCCTCCTGTCGAAACTCCCCCAAATTGATCGGTTGTTGCTTGAGTACTTGATCCACCAAGCGAATTTAATATTTCTTGCAATGTGTCGCTGTTTATTTCTCCTTCACTTGTCTCGTTATATAGTGATTTGCCTCCAGATTGTCCATTATTAAATAAATTTTTATCCATATTATTGCGAGCCTTATTACATTATATATAAATATTTTCTTTAAATCTGTTAAAATATACGTAAGAGTATTTAATATAATAAAAAATCGAATTTTTATATTTGAAACATAAAATAATTATTCTGGCCATTAGATATATAGCGCAACAATATATGAGTAAATTTAGAGGACCATTTGCAAATATAATAAAAACAACAGATCAAGATATACCAATAAGCGAAGACAAGATAGAAAAATTATTCGCAGAAGCATCCAGCGGTAATTATATGCGATTGAAATCACATTTGTTGGAAAATCATATGTTAGCACATGTAGAAAATAGTAAACATGACTCGATATTACACATAATAATCAATAATTCAAACATAACACAAAACGAAAAATTAGAATTACTTAAAATTGCAGTTGATCACGGTGCACCAATAAATATACCTGGTGAAAATAAAATAACTCCATTACATTTGGCATGCAAAAATCAAGAACTTGATTTAGTAAAATTTTTAATGGCACATGGAGCAAATGTATCAATTAAAGACAATCAAAAAAAAACTCCTCTTCATTATGCTGTTGTTGGACATAATACAAAATGCATGAGTTCAAATGATTTAAAAATTAAACCGCTTGTGCCAAAAAAGGTAGAAAAACAAAATACTGGAGAAGGCTTTGATAGTGCGGTAGAAAAATTAAAAAATGCGATTTTAAGCAAAATTACAAATGATGCAGAAATCATAAAATACACCACTCACATTAAACATACTTTTGATATTATCGAACAAATGTATCCTTCAGAATTTGAAAGAATTAAACAAAATATACAGGATGATATTCAAAAAATTTATATGTCTTCAGCTGACGGAAATAGAGAAAAAACAGTATACGAAAAAGTGATGAATGAAAAAAAAGTTATTGAAAGTTTTATTAATGAGAGATTAGCAGACGGAATTTCTCCACTATCCATTAAATCAAACACACATGACGGATGGGGACCAAACGAACATGTTGCCAATAGAATATTACCGTACAGATCAATTGGAGATATATTAAAAGAAACAACCGTATCGTCAGATTCTGAATTAAATAACACAATATCAATATTTCAAAACATAACAAAAAATATCACTGAACGAAAAACAAGTTTTGTAGCTATTATGCAAACATGTTCTGTTACGATAGAATATTCACATTATTACACATATCGAATGGGTATGAATTTGCGCAATGATGGACATGCTTCTCAGCAAGAAATTGAACTACAGGATGATTTCATAAACTTCACGACACTATTATCTATTTTATTTGATAAACCAGAACGCGCAATTGATTGCCCAATCTTGTATTATCCGCATAAAATTTTTACAAATATAGGTGCTAATAAAGAAACTGCCATTGCTAAATATACATACGATGTAAACGGACTCGAACAAATTGATACGCGTGACGACGGACGTTTATATCTTGTTGATAGATTGGATCGAAATCAAACGACCGACGTAAATAATCCTAATGAGTCGAGAGCTACAAAACTTCAAATGAAACAAAATGCACGAAATCCACATCAACCAACCATGTCACAGTTAACAACTGAACGTCCGTTACAATCCGGCTATAATTTTATAGTTCCGCGAGGGGCAGACATTATTCAATTGCATCCAATGCAATTACCTCATAACGTACAAACAACTGGAGTTTATTTTAACACAAGATTTAATACATACATTAACATATTAACTTTATTGGAACAAAAACTTGAACACGCCAGAGAAAGATTACATACACATATGATAAATGAAACATTCGACAGAGCATATTTGGTCATTAATGAATGTTATATAATTGCGTTGTCGATGGCTCTAACATTAAGTGAAATACCAAAAGAAATACCTGTGTTACAACAACGATTTTTACGTATGTCAAACATGTTTGCAAAAACAACAAATTACACACATCCCACTCATTTATTTTTATTAGAACAAATTAACGATTATATAGCATCTGCTCTCACAGCAGTTAACGATATTGACAACGAAATAGATAATTATTATAATACATTATTGGAAATTCCAAAATTATTAAATAAATCTCTCAATGTAATTCAAAAAAAATCTATTGGTACCATTTTTAACTCATATTTTCGTAGTGGAAATTTTAATGATTTTTTTGTGGCAAATGATAGACAAGTTTTATCAAACACCTCAGTAAACAGCCCAATAGAACCATTGAAAGAACTTCCCGAGTCAATTGCCATATTTATGGCAAAGCGTTCTCATAAAATGGAAGAAACAAAAAAAATGATACTTGATGATTATGCACCACAATTTACATCAACAAACATTATATCATTTTATCATAAAGACAATTTGAATTATCATGATCAAGTAATTCGTCCATCAAAACCTAAAGTTGGATTCGTTCAATTCTTTGAAAGCAGTGTATTGTCAACTAGAAATAATCCAACAAATTCGGTTACTTATGTAGATCCTGATACTGGAAATATAATTGGTCCTGTATTATCTATAAAAGAATTAAAAAATGCAGACCCTAATGATAACTATGAAATGCCAGATCATAGAACGTTAATTGGATTAATTGGAAACAAATCAAATGATGTGCCGATCAGAAAAGAAACCGCATTACCTCCAGTGATTGGAATAGACATAAATATTCATTTACAATTATTAAGATATTCGATAATACGGCATATATTAACAGATTTTTTTAATGATATAATATCTCATAATGGGTCCGAAGTTGTTAATGATGTAATGAAAGAAGTTGGTTCGTTTATTAAATTTGACAGAAATGATTATAGTTTCATATTGGTACTTATAGGAAAATATGCCGATGAAGTATTAATTAATATTATTAACGAACTCAAATTACTCAAAGTCAATCGTGTTGCATTGAAAATGCTAAATCAAACTAATATTACTCCAGGATATATCGATGCTATCAGAGGAAAATTGATAGCAAGTAGCACAAATAAACCATTAAGTTTGGATATTAGTGATATTTCAGATAAATTGTTAAATGATTTTTATTTAGCAAATAGAACTGGTATACGGCATGTACTTGATGAAGCAATCGGATCAAATATTGACGAAAAAGAAAAAGACGATATGATAGTTCGATTAATTAACTTTAATTACGCAATAAACACAATGGATCAAATATGCTTTAATACAAATCCAGATATAGCAAAGTATCTTTTGTTAAATAAAGCTAACGTAAATGACAAAGATAATATGGGCAACACTCCCATATTTTACGCAATAAATATGCAAAACACACAATTAATCAATATGTTATTACAACACAAATCTGGTGTATATAATTATTTAGTCAAAAATAAATTGGGAAAAAATGCTCTAGAACATACATGGGATGCATATACACACGTCGTTAATACAACAATGATAAATTACCACGACGTATGTGACAAATTAACCAATAACTTAATAAAAACATTGACAGCAAATGAAGAATATGGAAATAATGTTCCTGAACATACATCATTATTACTACCATTGTGTCTGTATTTGTTAAACCATGATATATATTCAAAAGGATCAAAATATCCAAATAATTGGTCATTTGAATTAAATAAATATTTGATGAACGTATTAGATGTTAAAGATAATAACGTTTTACCTTTAGCAAATTTTGGAAAAACGTTTGTCAATGAAAAATATGTTTCACATGTGATGAATAAAAAAATAAACAAAATTAATAGACAAATTAACGAATTGCAAATTAAACTTGATAAATTGTCAAACTCTGTTTATAACATATTTGATGAACATGACGATACTATACGTAACAATGATCGTGGAAATATATATAAAGTAAATGATTTAGAACATGTTAATGATGTGCTACGTGACGATATAATTGACGTTCGTGATAAAATACGTGATTATCAAAACCAACTGGTAATATTAAACAATCAGTCCACACAAGAGCATGATTATGTCGATAGAAATATGAATGCTAAATTTGACAATATGACATTTACTTCTGATAAAAATATTGTTGATATGTATGAATCTATTTTTGTAAAAATTATAAATGGAAATAGCGATGGGTTGTCACGAAAAATATATTCATATGATGTTGATTTCAAAACATATCCATTATTGGTTAATAATTTTATGAATTATTACAAACAAGGATCGTTGATAGATTATACCCAAATATTACAAATAATATCATTGTTTCAAAACTCAATTATTAAGAGCGATCGTGATATATTGTTCAAAATCAATAACTTACGTATAGTTCAAGATTATTATAAAAACGTTGTTAAAAGTTATGCAGATGATTATTTTGATCTCGCGAATGAATATGACACAGATAATATACAAATGAATGCAATTATTGATATATTAGTTCACATAACCAAGAGAATTATTTGTCCAAATATTTTCAGCACTATCGTGCGCGCAATAACAGAACACGTTATTTCAGAGCTTCCATACGATCAAGCATTATATGGAAGTGAAGATAACCATATTTCTATAATAACACACACAATATTATTTGTTATAAACGACGACGGAGAAACAGCGAATGGTGATAGAGGTCCCGTTGTTGGATCTAGATTACTAAAACATATATTTGAATATATGCCATTGATTATAGTTAAATCTATTACTGGCATTTATCAAGGACCTGATAATGGATTGAACGATCCAGATAAATCCGAAACTTTACAATCACTATTCGGACATATAAATATAATTCTTGGTTCTGTTGCTACATTAAATTTAACTCCTGACAAACCATTATTAAAAAACTTAAAAGAATACGTGTATCCATTTTACGAAAACTATTTAGAATTATTTATAAAAGAAATGTTTAATCTAATGTCAAATTATTTGAGATCATTACAATATCAATGTAAAATGTTAAATATACTACATATTATTGCATCTCATGCAGTTAATGAAAAAAAAATACATGACGAAACAAATAATGTTGACGATGACGAATATGTTAATTTTAACAAAACGGCTGAAATAAATAGTGAATTGCAAAATCTATAAATCAATTAAGCAGTAAATCTATAAATCAATTAAGCAGTGAATCTCAAAATCAATTAAACCAACCGCTGCCATATTTGTTTTGTAATATTGTTATAAATTTTTGTTTTATTCCGTTGTTTTTTATTTCTAAATTTAACAACTGAATAATAAAATCATATTCTGATAAAATATTTACGTTATCAAATCCACATTTCCGTAACTCAATCAATGCATCATTATATATTTGTAATTTAATTGGTAATTCGTTTAATGCACAGTTAAATTGCCTCCGCGTTGAACAACCGTTAAATAAATCAGCTGTAGTTATTTCTTTTGATGCTCTCGATAAATACTTTTTGAATGAATCTACATATTCTGATTCTTCTAAAGATGTATTTATGTCGTCTATTGTTCCATTAATTACTCTGTTTTGTAAATAGCACGGAGATTCTATTAATTGTGCATTCACATATTTTTCACATTTAATTTTGCATAACGGAACACATCTCATTATGCTCGAATTGTCAGTTTGATTGTAGCAATATGTAACAAGCCCTTCTGGATTATTTCCAAAAATATTTGGACTGTTTTGTAGTACATTAAGTGCAATGTCTATAATTTTATTATAATTATCTGCATTAAATTCCCAGTTAACATCTTGATATATACTATAATCAAAAAAAGGCATTCCTTGCAAATCAATAAATACGATCGGCATTAACATACCATATGGCAAGTGTGACAAATTATACACAGTTTTGATTACGTTGTATGGTGTTATTAATTCACAAATTAAGCTAATTCCTTTATTATCTTCCAAAAATTTGTGCAATTTTGGATAGTTTTGGGATAATAATCTTTCTGTAATATTATGATATGTAAATTCAGATGTTCCTATTTTATTTTTTTCAAGCGATCCCAATGTATGTCTATGTTTTACGCCACATTCGTCTGTAAAACATTGTATACATGTCCCATCATATTTTGGTAGGCATAAAAATTTATATCCTTTAGACGATAATTGTGCAATTATTTCTTCAAAACTATTATTATAATAAATTGGCAATTCGTGCTTATTAAAAAATTTATTGAAACAGAAATATGGAGTAATGTTATTTCTATTTTTAGCGATTGTTATTCCTCTGCATGCGTACTGCCATGGATATTTAAATTTACATTTATTATCATATTTAAATTTTTTAAAAAGCAAATTATCTTTTTGTATTTTTTTAACTGTAATATCGTTATTGTTAAAAAATTTGTCATTTAATAATTTATCCTCGTTGGTTATTTTATTTAAGAATTCAGATTGACAAAATCGATAAA
>Ga0233449_1001277_pt1 | contig 23598 bp, 21 predicted proteins | sample SI_124_October20_FD_183012 | JGI IMG/M metagenome (GOLD analysis project Ga0233449, IMG submission 183012) | Seawater microbial communities from Saanich Inlet, British Columbia, Canada - SI_124_October2016_200_MG | ecosystem: Environmental > Aquatic > Marine > Inlet | place: Canada: British... | reverse complement strand
GACTGCACCGAAATGGGACTGTCGCCGCCAACGGGAACAGAGCCAACGTGGACAGTTCGACTTTGACGACGAATGATATCGCGATATGGGCGCAAACTCATGGCAGAGCGCTTTCACACAGGGTAGGGCGTTTCCGGGTTTCCGGGAAACGCAGCGTTGCCTCAAACCCCTTGGTATGAGCCAACAATCGAAGCTTCAGCGGTTCCGTCTAAACTGGAATCGCCCCAGGTATATTTCAGAACTGAACGAACAAATCACGGTGACAGATCAGACAGGATGAACGTTCTGACACCAGAGCGTTTCATATAACCCATGGTGGGCACCAGATACAATGGTGGATGGGATTCCATCAGGTTCGAAACCGCCCCGATTTGCGTCAAAATGACTGGCTCAACAAGGCTGCAATCCCAAACGCGATCAGTCACCGTTTCTTACAACTGACCGTCAGGGCGATTCCGGTCTAAACGGAATCGCTATTACTTCACTTATTGGCTCATACCAAGGGGTTTGAGCCAACGCTCTAGTTGTCAGCACTCGATTCATTCCGGGGCGATATGCTGAGCAACTGGTCTGGATTAAGAGATACATCCCGGCGAACGGCACCCGGCGGTCCAACCGGCGGAATGACGTTTCCGTCGACAAGTATCTGCAAGGCACCGGCGTTTCCAGTGGTCAGGAAGACCTGTTGATCAAGCGGTGCAAAATAACTGTCTCCCTGGCGGAGTATGCGGCTCAGTACGGGTTGCCCTTCCGGCGTAGTTACCTGCACCCAGACATCCACACGGGCGTACACTTCAACCCGGCTTTCACTTGCAACACTGCCAAAAGCTTCTTTTTTGCGACCAGCTGCCGCCGAAGCTGGCGGAATATTTGTTTTCTCCAAAACCGGCGTTGGTTCAGCAGGTTTATCCGCCAAAGCAGCAACTTCAGTCCTGGTTTCGACGACAGGTTCCGGGGTCGAAACCGGTGTCTCTTCAACAGGTGGTGATGCTGGTTGCACGACTTGCGTTACCGGTTGCACTTGTTGCGTAACTGGCTCCGCCAGCACTGTTGTTTGAACTTTCTCTGCAACAACCGGCGCAGTCGGCGTCGAAACAGGTTCAACAGCCACTGTTGCTACGGTCCCGGATGCAACATCAGTTGTCACTTCAACCTTCACCTGATCCTGCTGCAACGGCTGTTGGACACTCTGTTCGGTCGACACAACAGACGATGTCGCCGGATCGGTGACCACGGTCGTTTCTGTTGAAACTGGCTCCACTACCTGTGCGGATTGTTCTGCCTGTACAGGCTCGCCTGGTGTAACCGAAGGGGTCTCGGGCGCAGCCTCAGGCTGCACGGTCGTTGTTGTTACTGATTGCGCATCCTGTGTTGCTTCTTCCACAACGGTTGTCGTTTGGACAGTATCCTCAGGTGCGGCAACATTCACCACAACAGGTGCAGCAGATTCTTCGCTGCTAACGGTTTCCACGGATTCTGTGGTTGAAGAGACGGTTGCCTCGTCAGATACAGTCACAGCAGCCGGAGGCGCAGGCACTTGCAACCTTGGTTGCGGGGCCTGAAGTGCGACAGGAGCCTTCGCCTTTTCAGTCAACCTTTCAGGAATAGCGGGGACCTCGGCCAAATTCAGGCGATCCTTGTTTTCGGCATAGTACCAGCCTGCATAAACAAGAACGGCAGCAATACCGGCAAGTGCCAGCAACCAACCCTTTGGCACCCGGCTTTCTTCTTCAGGTGTCGGGAAGCTCAGTCTGGAATGCGCTGGCAGTCCTTCCGCTTCTTCTTTGAACCGCCGAATGGCATCTTCACCATTCAGACCAACATATTCCGCATAGGTTCGGACAAAGCCGACGGCATATACCGGCGCTGGAAGATCGGAGAACCGGCCCTGCTCAATCGCTACAAGGTGTTCTGACCTGATGCGCAGTTTGTTGGCAAGGTCCGCAATATCCTGTCCCAGGCGAACGCGCCCGGCCTTCAGATCTGCGCCAATGCCATCGTAATCATCAAATTCACTGGAAACTTCGCGCAAATGAAGGCGACGCCCTGCATTTTGTCGATCTTCAGCTTGTTTCCTGTTCATGGACTCGCTCATGCGTATCCCCTGTCACAACCCTGCAAGCCACAAACTGGACCTGGCGCATTCCACGGGAACGCTTTTGTATAAGCCAGGTTAAATCAGCCAGTTGGCCTGGAAAAAATTACCTTCTTGTGGTCTCAATCAAAACAATCTCTAACAAATCAATTAACTGTCTTCGCGGTTTGTAATGACCTTTTGGAATTACTTCCGCTTATCCAAATATTACTCATAGTCATAATTTTTTATTAACGCCGGTAAATGACCTGACATGCCCCGGACAGGCTCATGTCATGTAAGCGTTAGCGACCGGTGTATGGTTCTTTCAAATTGCCTGCACAAGGATTGCGGAAAATAACCGCCAAATTTGCCAAGTAACGATCAAATTGATTGATAAAATGACCACTTTTCCAATCGACAAAAGATCAAACCAGAAAATTTCTGGTTTTGCAATGGCTTATATGGCGATGTCGTGATCTTGCGCAAAGTTCCGTAATTTGTCTCGCAGGCTGTGTGAAGATGAATCGAGATAATTTTGCAAGTAATTATGGAAGTGTCCCAGATCGAGACTTCGCAACATGCGCTTCACGGGACCAACTGAAGCTGCTGGCATCGACAGGCTTTTCAACCCCATTCCAACCAGTGCCATGGCTTCAAGTGGTCGCCCGGCCATCTCACCACAAAGGCTGACCGGAACACCGGCTGCACGCCCTCGCGACGCAATATGACCAACAATTGCCAATACCGCAGGGGACAAGGGATCATAGCGACCGGCCATGGTCGGGTTGCCGCGATCACTGGCGAACAGGAACTGCAACAAATCGTTGCTGCCGATGGAAACGAAATCAGCAACTTTCAGCAACGGATCAATTTGCCAGGCCAGGATCGGCACTTCGATCATGGCGCCGACGTCAATACGACCAGGCACCTGACTACCACGTTCTGTCATGCGCGCGACTTCAATATCAAGTATCTTGCGGGCAGCCTTGAATTCCGCAACTTCGGAAACCATCGGGAACATGACCTTGAGGTCGCCACCCGCTGTCGCCTGCAACAAAGCCCTTAACTGGTTACGAAGCAATGCAGGTCGATCAAGGCCGATTCGCAGCGACCGCCAACCCATTGCCGGATTTTCTTCAGCCCCTATATCATTGCCTTCAGCACTTGCGGCCTGGGCAAATGCCGGCATGGCCTTGTCGCCACCAATGTCGAGGGTGCGAAATGTCACGGGCCTGCCATGGGCCCGGGCCAGTACTTCTGAATAAAGTTTTGCCTGCTGTTCGACCGGCGGGACATCCCCCTGCACCAGGAAGGGAATTTCTGTCCGGAACAACCCCACACCATCGGCACCGGCATCCCCAAGGTGGGCCATGTCGAAAATCAGATTGGCGTTGACGTTGAGCGAGATTTCGACACCATCCCTTGTGATGGCTGGCTCACTGCGCAAGGCCGCAAACTCGGCCTGCATGGAGTTCCGTGCTGCCATACTGGTGGCAAAGGTTTCTTCAACATCTTCGCCAGGCCTGATAAAGACAAAGCCGGTATCAGCATCAACGATAACCGGATCACCAGGTTCGGCCCGCTCGAGAATACGCTCAACGCGCCCCAGCATGGGAATACGCAACGCTTTGGCAACGATGGTGACGTGCGCAGTAGCCGAGCCTTCTTCCAGCACAACAGCGCGCAGACGGCTTTGATCGTAATCCAGCAGTTCTGCAGGGCCCATATTGCGGGCAATCAGCACGGCATCCTGAGGCAAGTCGTCCGCCGCAGCGGTTGCCGGTTTGCCTGACAAAAGACGCAACAGGCGATTTGCCAGATCATCCAGATCATGCAGCCGTTCGCGAATATAGGGATCAGCCACACCCATCATGCGACGGCGAGTATCAACCTGAACACGTTGCACGGCAGCTTCGGCAGAAAGACCAGAGGCAACGGCTTCTTCGATGCGTCCAATCCAGCCCCGGTCATCAGCAAACATGCGATAGGTTTCGATGATGTCACGATGCTCGCCAGCCCCGGCCATGGCATCAGATTCAAGCATTGCGTCTACGGCTTCACGCAAGGCTTCCATCGCTGCCTGAAAGCGCGCTTGTTCAACGTCGGGGTTTTCAGCGAATAGACGCTTCACTTCGACCCTGGGCTCGTGCAGGACAGCAACGCCCTGGGCCAGGCCTTCCGCCAGCATGACACCTTCCAGCCGGTCCTGAAGGGTGACGTTGCCTGTGGTTTCAACCAGTTCCTCTGCCGGAATGAGTTCCCCGCCACCGACCAGTTCAGCCAATACCATGGCAACTGTCTGCAGGGCTTCAACTTCTTCTTCAGAATATTGTCGACTGGTGCGGTTCTGGACGATCAGAACACCAATCACGCGGCCAGACCGCATCACCGGTGCGCCCAACAAGGACTGGTAAATATCCTCGCCGGTCTCTGCCCTGTAAGCAAAGTTGGGATGCGCCTGGGCATCGGACAGGTTCAGGGGGCGGGCATGGGCGGCGATGTCACCAACAAGACCTTCACCAACCAGCAAACGGGTCTGGTGAACAGCGTCCGGGTTCAGTCCTTCGGTGGCAAAAAGTTCAAGCGTCTCACCGGCACGCCTGAGATAGACCGAACAAACCTCGGCCACCATATTCCCGGCAATACCACGGACAACAAGGTCCAGACGTTGTTGTGCCGTTCCCGGCCCTGCCATGATTTCACGCAGCCGCCGAAGCAGTACGCGCGATCCACTGACAGCGCCATCACTCATCAGTCTGCAGGTCCGCGATCAGGATCAAGCGCAGATGCTGCCTGACCAACCAGTTCCGCAATGATTTCGGATGTTGGCTGTTCCGACTTTACCATGCCGACGATTTGACCAGCCATTAAGGAACCACCTGTAACGTCGCCGTCAATCACTGCACGACGAAGCGCGCCAGCCCAGAATTGTTCGATCTCAAGTTGTGCTTCGGTCTGATCGACTTCACCGGCATGATATTTCGCGACGACGCGGCGCTGGGTTTCCATGAATTCCTTTGTGCCGTCATTTACCAGGGCACGAACAGGTATCACCGGAAACTGCGGATCAATTTGTACGGTCGGGATCGCATCGCGCGCATTGGCCCGGATGAAAGCCTTCTTGAAATTCTCGTGGGCAATGGATTCGGTCGCACAAACAAACCTTGTCCCCAATTGCACGCCAGCGGCGCCCATTTCCAGATACATGGCCATGGCCTCACCGCGACCAATACCACCGGCAACAAAAACCGGAACGTCCTTGATGATGGGCAGGATTTCCTGGGCCAGTACGCTTGTTGCTACGGGACCGATATGACCGCCTGCTTCTGCGCCTTCGATGACAAGGGCATCAACGCCATTCTTGACCATTCGTTTAGCCAACGCCAGTGCGGGTGCAAAGGCGATTACTTTTGCACCACCTTCTTTCAGGCGTTTGATGTCAGCACCCTTGGGCAAGCCACCAGCCAGAACAACGTGGCTGACCTTGCGCGCCAGACAAACGTCAATCAGCGCTTCCAGCTCAGGATGCATGGTGATCAAATTGACGCCAAAGGGCTTGCTGGTCAGTTTCTGGGTTGCCGCAATTTCACCATCCAGCATGTCAGGCATCATGGATCCGCAGGCGATGACACCAAAGCCACCGGCATTGGAAATTGCAGCCACCAGATTTCGCTCGGACACCCAGGACATGGCGCCACACATGATGGCATATCGCGTGCCCAGGACTTCCTGTCCACGCGCCCAGAGCGCATCCAGTTTTGCTTCACCTTTGGAATTATTTGTCATGATTTACTCAGCATCCAGATCGTAGGCTGTATGAAGGGCACGCAAGGCGAGTTCGGTATATTTTTCAGCAATCAACACACTGACTTTTATCTCGGATGTTGAGATGACCTGAATGTTGATACTGTTTTCTGCCAGGGTGCGGAACATTCGCAGAGCGACCCCGGCGTGACTGCGCATGCCAACACCGATAACCGATACTTTTACAACATCAGCATCTGAAAGCAGGGTCTCGTAGCCAATACCGTCTGCAGCCCTGGCTTTTTCCACAACTTCGACGGCCCGGGACAGGTCAGCTTCCGTTACCGTAAAAGTCAGATCAGTCCGGCGTTCGTCTTCCGATATGTTTTGTACAATCATATCGACGTTGATGCTGGCATCTGCGAGGGGGCCAAAAATTCCGGCGGCAACGCCTGGCCGATCTTCAACACCCAACAATGTGATTTTTGCCTCATCGCGCGAATATGCGATACCGCTGACGACTTCCTGTTCCACGATTTCTTCCTCATCTACGACCAGAGTGCCAGGGGCGTTCGAAAAGCTGGAAAGCACCTGGACACGAACGCCATGGTTCATGGCCATTTCTACTGAGCGGGTCTGCAGGACCTTGGCCCCCTGGGATGCCATTTCCAGCATCTCTTCATATGTAATTTTATCAAGCTTGCGCGCCTTGGCAACGATCCGTGGATCGCAGGTAAAGACGCCTTCGACATCCGTATAGATATCGCACCGATCTGCACCCAATGCGGCGGCCAGGGCAACGGCGGATGTATCTGATCCTCCACGTCCCAGCGTCGTCAGGCGATTTTCAGGGCTGACACCCTGAAAGCCCGGCAAAACGGCGACCTGGCCATCACCGAAACGTTTTTTCACTTCTTCCGCATCGATTTCAAGAATACGGGCCGATCCATGGGCACCATCTGTCTGAATTGGTAATTGCCAGCCCATCCAGGATCGTGCTGAAACACCCAGGTCCTGCAGCGCCAGTGACAGCAGTCCCGCAGTGATCTGTTCACCTGTCGAGACAACGGTGTCATATTCGCGAGCGTCCTGAATGGTGGCAATTTCGCCTGTCCATTGCACGAGTTGATTGGTTGTACCCGCCATGGCAGAGACGACAACGGCAATTTGATTGCCCGCATCTGCTTCGGTTTTTACACGCCGCGCCACTTCCTTGATGCGGTTTATATCCGCAACTGAAGTGCCGCCAAATTTCATTACCAGCCTGGCCATAGCCCGGCATCCTCCGCGCCGGTCAAGTTAGAACTTGCCAGCGTCTACTGTTCTGAGCGACTTCGGATTATTCCGAATCGCCTCGGTTCATATATTTCCTGCCTTGCAGGGAATAAACGGCCTCAGCGGTTTCAAAAGAACTTGAAACGCTCCTTGATGAATGGTTGTGCTTGCGCTTGTTGTGGCGCATATACATAATTCTGCAGCTTTTCACAAGCATGAGGCCCCCGTGAACCTGTCACCCGAGCAAAAAAATACCGCTGGTTCGTCTTCAATTTCGGTTGATCCGGACGAAATCAGCCGATTTGGTGCCCTTGCTGATCGCTGGTGGGCGGCGGACGGCGAATTTTCGGCGCTGCACAAGCTGAACCCGGTTCGCTTGACCTATATCAGGGATCACGCACAACAGCATTTTTTTGGTGGCCAAGCCGACACCTTGAAGCCCCTCGCCGGACTTCGGGTCCTGGACCTGGGATGTGGCGGAGGCTTGCTAAGCGAGCCTCTGCATCGCATGGGTGCCGAACTGGTGAGTATTGACGCCAGCGAAGACGGTATCAGGGCTGCACGGGAACATGCGCAAGCCAATGGTCTGGAGATGGACTATCGCTGTACCACAGCCGAGGAGTTGGTTGTCGCAGGTGAAAAGTTCGACATCGTTGTCGCCATGGAGATTATCGAACATGTCGCGGACGTTGATGGTTTTGTCGATACCTGCTGCGCATTGGTCAAATCTGGCGGCCTGTTTTTTGCCGCCACCCTGAACCGCACACCAAAGTCCTATGCCCTGGCCATTGTCGGTGCCGAATATTTGTTGCGCTGGGTGCCACGTGGCACCCATGACTGGCGCAGGTTTGTCCGCCCGTCAGAACTTGCCCGTGGCTTGCGTCGTAACGGACTGAAAACCGACAAGGTCACAGGCGTCACCCTGGATATCGCCAGCGGTGAGTGGCGACAGAGCGAAGACACAGCGGTGAACTACATGCTGAGTGCGAATAAGCGATAGCTGTCACCAACCTCCTGACAAGACCTGAACACGGAATATTCCTGATTTGGAATTGTCTGTTGCCACCAACAATGTTCATGTTATGTTCTTGATGCGATAAGGTTCAAATCAATTCAGGGGAAATACATCAATGAGTGAACAGTTTCTGGGATCCAGCCCCATTCTGCCTGTGACAGACGTCAGGGAAACAGCGCGGTTCTACAAAAATAAGCTGGGTTTTGAGACCGTCGGATTATGGCAGGACCCGAATTACGGCGTCGTCAGGCGAGGTCAGACTGTTATTGAATTCGGCACTGGCCGCAAGGAATTTGCAGGCAGCGGTGTTTGTTTCATTCATGTGGAAAACGCCGACAAAGTTCATGATGAATGGACAGCGCGGGATATCGAATTTGTCGGCGACCTGGGTGATCGCGACTATGGTTGCCGGGATTTTCGTATTCGCGACAATAACGGGAATATGCTGATCATTGGCCATGCCTTGCATAACCAGGCTGAACTTCTGAGAAAAGGTAATACCGCCTGACGGGAGAAAACTACTGTCCTTTGAAGTCGCCAGGTCTGCGTTCTGTGAAAGACCGTAAACCTTCCTGAGCGTCTTCAGTGTCCATGATTTCCTGCTGGCGCGGACGAATTTCTGCGATGGCAGCCGCCAGGCCTTCGTGTTGAGCCTTACGGGCATTTTCGCGCATGGCAACGGTGGCCAGCGGTGCCTGGGCTGCGATGGTTTGGGCAATTTCTGTGGCCCTGATGATGTCCCGTCCCGGGGCGGTGATTTCCTGGACAAAACCAATGCGCCGGGCCTCAACAGCGTCAAATTCATCACCGGTCAGTAGCCAGCGCATGGCGTTGCCCCAGCCCGCGCGTTCAGCGAAACGAATTGTGGCACCCCCGGCGGCCATAACACCGCGGGCACCTTCGTGCTGGCGAAACCGGGTTTAGGCACCTGCCACCACGATGTCTCCTGCCAACATCAACTCTATACCAATAGTATAACAATATCCGCGCACCGCTGAGACCACAGGCTTGGTCCGCAAGGGCGGGTAAAGATCCATGGGGTCGATCTTGTCTTTTGGAAAAACGCCACCGGTTTCCTTCATGAAAGGTGATACCTTGGGCAAATCCAGTCCGGCGGTAAAATGATCTCCGTGGGCAAACAAAACCGCCGCCCTGGCGTCCGGATCATCTTCGAAATTTGTGTAAGCCTCGGCCAGTTCCACCAGCATCTTTGGGGTAAAACCATTATATTTTGCCGGACGATCAAGGCCGATCAGGCGAACATGTCCGTCGGAAGCATAGGTAATACGGCCATCCGTATCAGAGTCAGTTGAGGTCATCGGGTTCTTCTTCGTCAATCCAGGGCAAAACACCAAATTCGATGTCCTCTTCGACCAGTTCCTCAGCTTCTTCGCGGGTGGCCTTGCCGTAGATATTGCGTTTTTCTGTTTCACCGTAGTGGATTTTGCGGGCTTCTTCGGCAAAGTCTTCACCGACATTGTCGCTGTTATCTTCGACTTGCTGGCGCATCTGATAAAGCGTTTGCAGGACATCGGTCGCTGCCTGCGCAGTTTCAACATCTTTTGAAGTGGCCTGGCCCTTGGCTGGTACTGCTGGTGCCATCAGCGATTTTTCAACGCTGGTATTTCCGCACACGGGACATACAACATCACCTGCAACGCGCTGGCGTTCAAAGCCGTCGCTGTCACTGAACCACGCCTCAAAGACGTGGGCATTGCTGCATGACAAATCAAAAACAATCATCGTCCGACCAAATCATCCTTACTGTTCGGGCAATCAATCTCGTTTCCACCCGGTATTTCACCAGAAGACTGAAACACCCTAGTATCTATCGTCAAACCAGCTATTTATGCAACGCTGTGTTTTCGCTCAAGGCGGAACCACTTCCTTTAGAACTGTCATATAACTATCAGCAACAAGAATTCCAATCTATGAATGAAATTGGCCAAAGTCAGGAACGCCGGCGCAATACCTCACCTTCTCCGTGGGTCGTTCGCTTTGCGCCGCTGGTCGCCGCGGGTGGTGCTGTAATGGATGTCGCATGTGGCGGTGGACGTCACAGCCGCTTCTTTGCCGAGAAGGGCCATCCTGTTCTGGCCATGGACCGCGACATCAGCAAACTGGGCGAAGTTGCCGGAATTGATGGCATCACAGGTGTTGAGGCCGATCTTGAATATATTGCGCCCTTTGAAACAGCAGGGCAAAACTTTGCCGGCGTTGTTGTCACAAATTATCGTGGCGTGAACCTGATCAAGGTTCTGGCAAATAACTTGCTACCAGGCGGTGTCCTGATTTACGAGACATTTGCCGTCGGCAACGAACGTTTTGGCAAACCATCCAGCCCGGATTTCCTGTTAAAGCCGGATGAACTTCTGAAGGATTGCCTGGCCGAGAACCTGACCGTCATTGCCTATGAATTTGGCGATGTCGACATGCCAAAACCTGCGACCCGTCAACGTATCTGTGCCTTGAAAATGGCTGAGGGGCAGCACCCTGTGCTGCCCGGATATCAAAATCCGGAATAAGCGAATTGGCTGTCAGGCAGCAGAAACCTTGCCGGTTTTTTCAGGCAAGCTGAATTCCCGGTCATGTTGCAGCGATGGCACCATGGCCCTGGCACTGGCAACATGGGCCATATCAATATCTGCGAGAACGAAACCAGGCTCTGTTCCGGCGTCGGCCAATACTTTGCCCCATGGGTCGATAATAACGCTGTGACCATAAGTCTGGCGCTTGCCCGGATGCTCGCCACATTGGGCTGCGGCCATCACAAAGCTGCCGGTTTCGATGGCTCGCGAGCGCAACAAGACATGCCAGTGGGCTTCGCCGGTGACCCGGGTAAATGCAGCCGGTACCGTTATGATCTCGGCACCTGCATGGGCCAGGGCGCGATAGAGATGCGGGAAACGCACATCATAACAAATCGTCATGCCCAGTGTGCCCCAGGGCGTTTCGGTATTTACGGCTGTCACACCGGCGTCAAAACGTTCTGATTCGCGATAACGTTCGCCGTTTGGAAGATCGACGTCAAACATGTGGATCTTGTCGTAATGGGTTCGCACCTGTCCATCGGGCCCGATAAAGCAGGAACGGTTTGCTAGTTTTCCGCTCTCGAGACGAATACCAAGTGAACCGGCCAGCAACCAGGTTCCGGTTTCCAGCGCCACATCACGAAAGGCTGCGAGAGCTGGATGGTCAGATTGCGGATGCGCGGCCTCTCGCGTTTCCTTTGAATTCAGTCCCATGAAGGCAACATTTTCCGGCAAGGAAATGAATTCTGCTCCCGCCGCACATGCTTCGCGGATCAACCCACAGGCTGTCTCGGTGTTGGCCGCCAGATCATTTTGCGCATTTACCTGAACGCAAGCTGCCTTGAAGGTCCCTGTCATTCCGTCCCCGCCAACATCGTGTTCAAACGTCCTTCATGCTCCAGCTGATAAAGCTCGTCGCAACCGCCAATGGGATTTCCGTTGATAAAAATCTGCGGAACGGTTCGGCCACCGTTTGAACGTTCCTTCATCGTCGCGCGCAAATTTGCATCTGTACCGACATCATATTCGGCATACTTGATGCCTTTGGATTGCAGCAGGTCTTTGGCCCGCCAGCAAAAACCACAAAACATGGTGGTGTAAATTTCTACTTCGGCGTTGATGTCTTCCGGGGCGATTGTCATGACAGCTTTTCTCTGGTTGCTTCTAAAAATATTTGTAATGAGTTTGAACATCGATCTGCAAACTTCCAGGCAACAGTTTAACGTGATTGGGCCTGAAACATAAGTCGAATTTCTGGCTGATCAACCAGGATGCCACAAGTGTGAAGATCTCTTTATCGGGTCGCTCAACGCGAAGTCGACCAACGCCCCAGCATCGCCATCAATGTCCCTGTGAAATGTTCGTCAATCCCAAGGGGCTTGTTGCGATTGGTAACCAGTGCACCGATCATGGCACTGACCAGTATCCGTGATGCAGGTTCCGGTGCCGAGGCATCGACTTCTCCCAGAGAGACCGCCCGTTCAAGAGCTGTTCTGAAGGCCGAATGTATGCGCTGTTCGTAGGCTGTCGTATGGACGGAAACATCTGCATCCCCGGCAATGCCTTCACCCAGTGTATTAGCCATCAGACAGCCCTGAATTGCCGACTTGCCCTGCATCGCCTGACGAAGTTGGCGTAAGAATTTTTCAATGTCGGCAAGGCCTTCCCGCCCCTGCGTCAAGGGGATGAGGCGCTCAGATAACATCTGGTTGTAATGATCAAGTGCGGACAGAAACAGTCCATGTTTGGAGCCGAACGTATTATAGAGACTGGACGGGTTCAAACCGGTTGCAGCCGTCAGCATGGCTGAAGTTGTCGCTGCATATCCGTGACGCCAGAAAACCATCGTCGCGTCATGGACCGCCTTCGCCTCGTTGAATTTTCGCGGCCTGCCAGTCGCATTCATGCCGTTAGTTGCCATATTTCCAGGGATCGCGCTTATTATTGAAATTTAAATTCCATATTATTTTGGAATTTAAATTCCAATAATAAGTATAGTTCAGGAAATTAGCAAATACTATTCACCGATGTTCGTTGGCAGGGTTAGCTTGAACGACCCGAGCCGCGCTTGGCAGCACCAAAATTCTTGATATTGGCGTTTGTGCCAGGGCCTTTGATAGAATGAGAGCCAGCGTCAAATCGGCCAGGGATGGCATTTTTTTCAGGTTGCTCTGCGTTGGCCTTGCGCTTGGCGATTTTTTGCCCTGCCTTTGCTTTGGCGCGTTCGCGGGCTTTTGCTTTTGTCATGGGGATCGCCTGTGTTGTTTTGGGGAACGAATTCCATTCTAACACATTATCGGCAGTTACATACCGGCTATGTAATCTGTTGCCTCACGCAATCTCGTCTTGAGCTGTGGCACCATGTTTTTGACAGGGTTCCAGTCGCCGGCGCTGCTCGCGGTTTCCAGCTCTCCACAGATATCTGCCAGGGCATGTGCACCTACGGACCGGGCGGCGGATTTCAATTTATGTGCACCAGCCCCCACCCCTTCAAAGGAACTCGTTGAAAGGGCCTCTTCAACTTCATCACAGCATTGATTTGAGGGTTCAACAAAATCTTTCAGGATTTCGATGATGGTTTCTTTTTCGTCTCCAAAAGTTTCTTCCAGGAATGTCAGGTCAATTGGTGCCTGGCCGTTTTGCTTTTTGGTCGATGCCTTTGCAGGTGGCCTGATCCCCGGCGCGCCCGGTATCCATTTCTTGAGCGTATTATGCAGCTTTTCAATTTCTACCGGTTTGGGCAGAAAACCATCCATACCACAGTCATAACAATGCTGAACCTCTTCCGTCAGGGCGCTTGCTGTGATTGCAACAATGGGAATTCTGGATTGTGATCTTTGTTGCTCCCGTTCCCGCACGCCCTTCGTTAAACCAAAGCCATCCAGGTTGGGCATGTGACAATCCGTCAATAACATGGCAAAGGATCGCTCCTCCATGGCCTGCATAGCCAATTGACCGTCATCGGCAACCACAACGGAATAGCCGAGACTGTTTAACTGACGGACAATAACCTTCTGGTTCGTCAAATTGTCTTCCGCCAGCAGGATCAGTTGACCCGCGACCTCGGCGTCATCGATCTCCATCGGCTTGATCGTGTTCGCGAGTAATTCGTCTTCGTTGTCGTATTCAACATCAGGACTGGCGAGGCCAACAGCGGCCGCAATAGCCCGCAGGAAGTTTGCCCGTTTGACAGGATTGAGAACGGCATAAACCGTATTTTCAAGGTCCTCTCGCTCCGCCAGACGGTGATTAACCGGCAGCACGAATGTTGTCATATCGCCGCCCGGTCCGGACTGGATTGCGCGCACAGTATTTGTTCGAACCCGAAAACCTGAATTCTCCATGAACAGAACATCGTATGGTCTGGATTTTGCCGCGTTGATAATCTGGGTTTCAATTTGCTCGAAATCAGACTGAATTGTCGCCTGACCACCCCAGCGTTCGATATATTTTGGCAAACTTTCCTTGAGGTATTTGTCTTCAATGGCGAGCAAGACATTCACGCCAGAAAGATCAAAGCCATCGCTCGCCAACTGATGGTCGCTGGCCACAGGGAAGGTGACGGTAACCGAGAAGCAGGACCCTTGTCCCAGTTCACTCTCGACTTCAATTGTCCCCTTCATGATTTCAACCAACCTGAGTGAAATCGTCAGACCCAGACCGGTGCCACCAAACCGGCGTGTTGTCGACCGCTCCGCTTGTGAGAACGCTTCGAACAGGTTTTCTCGCGCTTCTTTTGAAATGCCAATGCCGGTATCGATGATCTGAAACCGTAGTGTTACTTCACCTTCGACAGCTTCTGACAGTTTATCAACCCGGACCATGACGTGCCCGGTTTCCGTAAACTTGACGGCATTCCCTGCCAGATTAAACAGGATTTGACGCAAGCGCACAGCATCGCCCAGCAACCCGTCAGGTATTGCCGGATCAACAAATGAATAGAGCTTAAGCCCGCTTTTGTCTGCGTTGGGGCCAAGGATTTCAGTTACACCTTCAACAACATCACAGACCGACATGGGCGCCGATTCCAGATCAAGTTTCCCGGCCTCGATCTTGGAGAAATCCAGGATGTCATTGATGATTGTCAGCAGGGCGTAGGCAGATGATCTGACAGTTTCAACCATTTCCTGTTGATCGACCGTTAATCTGGTTTGCTTGAGCAGATCGATCATGCCAATCACACCGTTCATGGGTGTGCGGATTTCATGGCTCATGGCAGCCAGGAATTCTGCTTTGACCTTTGTCGCCTGTTCGGCCTGATCACGGGCTTCGGCCAATTCGCTGGTCCGCGCATCCACCAGCTTCTCAAGATTATCATGGGTATCTGCCAATTCGCCTTCGGCCCGGCGACGTTCTGCTACTTCCTGTTGCAAAACGACAACCTTCTCCGTGATCGCATCGCGCATGGCAGAGAGAGATTTTGCGAGGACACCAATTTCGTCACTACGGCTGATGTCGATATCCTGATTGAGATCACCCTCCCCCATGGCGACAGCAGAGCGCGTCAGGGTGGCAATGGGCCGGGTAATACCAGTACCAATAAAACCAGCCGATATCAGCCCCAAAATAATGACCAGGGCAGAAGCAACGACGGAAACAATCAATGACCGTGTGAGCGCGGCTTCAGCTGCGGGACCGACTACATCCTGTTCGTCCTTGATCGCCAACTTCAAACGTTCAATGCGATCAGCAACATCTGGCCCGATGCGATCCAGCTCATATCGGATGATATTATTCCGCTGTGTGATTACATTGTGAACCTGATCAAATGCCGCCAGATATGCGATCTGAAATTCGTGCATCTCTTCGGCCAGATTGATCCGTTCAGGATCTTCCAGCTCAGCCGCAAGTTTGCGATAATTGAATTCGAGATCACGAAATTCGCGGATTGCCCTGGCACGCGAGGCCTCGTCATTTTCAATCAGAAACCGGTTGGCATACAATCTCCCCAGCAATATACTACGCAACGTGATCCCTGCTTCATAGGCTGCAACGGCATCGCCATCTTCAGACGCACTGGTCATGATTGCCGTCAGGTTTTGCTCAATCTTTGGCCCCAGCACATTCAGCTTTTCGGAAACCAGCTGATCGCGCTCCTGTTGCAGCGCTGTGACGTTTTTGAACTGAGTCACATATCGCTTGAGGCTGCTTTCCAGATCACCCAACAATATCCTTCGGCCCGTATCAGCCCCACCTAGATCACTGTTTTCGCGGATCAGCTTCAGCGTGCTCTCAGCACGTTGTTGAACGCCGGTAATATTTGCCTGATTGGCATCAATGACAAAGTTTTTGGCAAAAATTCGTGTCGTCAACATATTGGCCTGAACACGACCATCGGCATTCGTTTGTCGGGCGAGTTTACGATAGGTCGCAAAGGTCTCTTCAGCATTCTGCAAGCCAAAATAGCCAACCCCGGCAACAAGTACGGCCAGCATCAGAACAATACCGAAACCAAGATATATTCTGGTGGAAATTTTTAGGTTGTGCATCCTGGTGACGTTCCGTGTGTTTCCCGAAGACAATATTCATCAGCGTGGATCACTCAGTCCATCACTTTTGACCTCTGACGCAGTACCAAAATCCACAAAAGCCCGATGTTCACGAGCATCGCATAAACATCGCACGAACATCAGAATTTAGTCGTCAAAATCAATATTTCAAATTTAATTCGAACGGTTTCGCCAATATTCTGAAATCGTTAACGTCATTTGCAACCTGAGATACAGGAATCACCTGTTTTGACTATACCCGACAAATATCCGATGATTTGAGTAATGCACTTAATTTGAAGAAAGCCCCTGTAATGTTGGACAAGTCAGATGTCGGTCAATTCGAAACAGACGGCTATGTTTCTCCGGTCCCGGTATTGAGTGACGAAGAAGTCTCTATTCTGAGAACAAAGCTTGAAACCGTGGAGGCCCGACAGGACGGCGCCTTGTATCCAACCCAACGCAGCAAGTCCTTTTTGCTTTTCAAGTGGTTGAACGACTTGATCCGGGACCCGCGGGTTCTGGATCCGGTTGAACAACTGATCGGGCCTGACATTTTGCTGTGGAATACGATTTTCTGGATCAAGGAAGCTGGCGCAGGCAGTTTTATTTCATGGCACCAGGACACCAAATACTGGGGTCTTTCCAGCGAAAAGGTGGTAACAGCCTGGCTTGCACTTTCGCCCGCCAGTATTGAAGCAGGTTGCATGCGCGTGATGCCGGGGACCCATCGCGGGGAGGTCCTGGCCCACGAAGATCGCTGGCACGAAGATAATATGTTGACCCGCGGTCAGGAAATCAGTGCAGACCTGGATGAAAGCAAAGCCGTATTCATGCCGCTGGAGCCTGGTCAAATGTCCATTCACAATTATCGCCTTGCCCATGCCTCTGGCCCCAATAAATCCAGTGACCGGCGCATTGGAATATCCATGCATTTCATGCCGCCAGATACAGAGCAAATCGTTGGTAACTGGGACAGCGCCACACTTGTCAGGGGCAACGACCCTTATGGCCATTTTGAAGCGGCCCCTGTTCCACAAGGAGACTTCGACCCGGTTGCTGTCGCTTTCCATGAAAAAGCCTCGAAGGCGAATAACGAAGTGCTGTATGCCGGAGCCAGCACCAACGACAGCAAACTCTAGGGGTTTTCAAAAAGCAGGACGCACAACACGGGCAAGTGTCAGGACCGAAACACTCGCGGCACCCGCCTTTGATAGTGTCTTGCAGCAGGCATCAAGTGTCGCTCCGGTGGTCATCACATCATCGATCAGCAAGATATCCCTGCCCCGCAATTGATTGCGGTAACGCGGACGGACAGCAAAGGCGCCCCTGACATTCAATCGCCGGGCGCGGGCGCTCAGACCACCTTGTGTTCGGGTTCGTTTCCGCCGGACCAGCAAATCCGGCTTGCCGATGAGGGAAAAACACGCTGGCGATTGCTTGTCATATTGTACCAGCGCCTGTGCGAGCAAGGCAGATTGGTTATAGCGTCTTGAGAACAAACGCCAGCGATGTAGAGGTACGGGAACAACCAGCATTTCCGGCTTCAACAAAGGTTTGCCGACACGATAAAGCCAGCCGCCAAACATGGGTGCGGCATCGGTGTGATCACCGTGTTTGAAACCCAGAATCAAATCGCGGCAAGCGTCGCCATAATGCATGACCGAACGGCCTGCCACATAGGCCGGCGGCTCCCGCAGACAGACACCGCATTGCACATCAACCCCTTCGTCATAGTCAAACGGTAGTCCACATGTTCGACAAACCGGACCATCGATAAAATTAATCGCCGCCCAGCATTTGGCACACAAGGCACCGGTACTGACGACTGAACCGCCGCATGCAGGACACCTTGGCGGCAATAATACATCCAGAACAGCCGTCGCCGATGTACGGGCGATTTTTCCGGCAGATTTTACCATAGCTGTCTCGATCAATTTCATGGATCAAATCTAGAGTGTTTCGGGCTTCAACGAAACACGACGTTCCACCGTCGTTACTGAAACACGGCGAACACCGGTTGAACGCGCAAGTGCCAAATCATGCTGGTTTGTCGTGGCAAGGCATGCCATATACCTGGATATGCCAAATAGCAGGATTTAAACGTGCAAGCCCCCTTTGATCGATCATTGCTTCGTCAGCGTCGCAATCGCGCTTCGACCAACTTTGCGTCGCATGACTTTTTACTGTCCGAAATCACAGACCGTTTGCTGGACAGACTGGATGACATCAAGCGGCCATTTGCGGATATCCTGAACCTTGGTTGTCATTCAGGCCTGGCAGGTGAAGTTATTGCCGCGAGGGCCGATACCCGATTTCTGATTCAAAGTGATCTCTCGGATAAGATGGCTTTGCTCGCCCGGAATCGAAACAACCAGGCGACAATTACAAGTGACGAAGAAGCACTGCCATTTGCCGACGAGAGTTTCGATTTGATTGTCAGCGCCCTGTCCCTTCACAACGTCAATGATCTGCCGGGTGCCTTGATCCAGGCCAACCGATGTTTGCGCCCGGATGGTGTTTTTCTGGCCGCGATGTTCGGTGGCCAGACCCTGATCGAGCTTAAGGAAGTTCTGATGTTGGCGGAAAGTGATACAGCAGGCGGTGTTGCCTTGCGGGTTTCTCCATTTGCAGACGTCAAGGATCTTGGGAATCTACTACAACGGGCAGGCTTTGCGCTTCCTGTTGCAGACAGTGAGATCATCACGGTGCGTTATGAAAGTCCCATGAAACTGTTTGCTGACCTCAGGGGAATGGGCGAAAGCAGCGTTCTGAAAGCCAGGTCCCGCAAACCATTGCGCCGGGATACATTGATGCGGGCATCAGAATTGTATATGGAACGCCACGGCGGCGAAGACGGGCGTGTGCCCGTAACATTTGAAGTCGTTAATTTGACGGCGTGGCGACCGGACGCGAGCCAGCCCATACCGGCACGACGAGGATCAGCAACTGTTTCTCTGGCCGATGCCCTTAAAAACCCAGGTAATTCTGAAAGTCAGGGCTAATAAGTCTCTATAAAGCAGCCGCCAACGTTATCGTCGCCAGTGACCCTATGCTTGAATAAAGAATGGCACGGGCAATGGCGTCTACGCGAACCTGATAATTCAGCGCGAGGACAAAAGCCATGGCACCGCAGGGAGCAGCCGCGACCATCAAGGCAGGAGTGGAAATTGTTTCAGGCAATCCGAACAATGTTATTAATATCAGCCACGCCAGCACGGGATGCACGACAAGTTTGAGCACCGTGAGGGAAACCGGCAGCATGGCGCGACCAGCTTCCTGTTTCTGGCTGAGAATGACGCCAAGGGCAAACAATGCACAAGGTGCAGCAGCATTTCCTGCGAATTTCAGGAATAAATCGATATTCGACGGCACATCAAACCCGGCAAGGGCAACAAGAAGGCCACCGCCCATGGCAACAACCGGTGGATTTCGGGCAATTTTCCCCAGTAGATGGAAAACTGATTTATCCTTGTGGATGATGATATCCATGGTCATCGACGTGGCGCTGAACAGAAGAATCGAGTCCATTGTGATGATAGCAACAATGGGCGCAGCAGCCACTTCGCCAAACAGGTTGATGGCAATCGGCAAAACAAAGAGAATATGGTTCGTCAGCGCGCATGCCAGGCCCAGCAAGATGGCCTCACGCCGCGATGTTTTGAACATGAAGCGGCCAATTACATAGCCGCTGCCATACATGACAATTTCCGTCGCCAGAAATCCGGCCAGCAAAAGAGGATCAAATTCTTCCAGAGGTGCGTTGGTGATCAGCCGGAAGCCCAGGGCCGGAATGCAAATATAAAAAGCAAACCGGTTGATGGCCCCGGCCGTCGCCACATCAAAGGTTCCCAGGCGACCAAAAATCCAGCCAATTGCGCCGATCGCAAATATTGGCAAAACGCCGCCTGCAAAAATATCAAGCAATCAGCCCACTCCCGGTTGGCAACTTGTCCAGCGTTTACTCTAACCCGCTGAGGGCTTCCTTGGTATAGGGGGTAATATCGTCATAACGCCCTTGCTGAATCATTTTCGGCCAGTCAGGTTCCGACAAAAGCTGGCGTCCAACGGCGGCCAGATCAAATTCTCCATCCGACATTCGTTTGACCAGTTCGTCCACATCTGTCGATTTGGCCCCGGCCCAATCCGGGTTTTCAAGACCGATACTGCCAACCGTAATCACAGGTTTGCCGCAAAGTTTTTTGGCCCAACCCGCCAGATTAAGATCGGATCCTTCAAATTCAGGTTCCCAGAAACGGCGCGTTGAACAATGGAAGACATCAACACCTGCATCCGACAATGTCTTCAGAAAAAGTTCCAGTTCCTCTGGTGTGTTCGCAAGCCTGGTTTTGTAATCGTCAATCTTCCACTGCGAAAAACGAAAGACAATCATGAAATCCGGACCGCAGGCGGCGCGAATGGCTTCAACGATTTCCTTGCCAAAACGATTGCGGTTTTCAAAACTGCCGCCATATTCGTCTTCACGCTGGTTCGATCTTTCCCAGAAAAACTGATCCACCAGATAGCCGTGTGCACCGTGCACTTCGACACCATCAAAACCAACTTTTTGGGCATTTACCGCGGCTTCGGCAAAATCTGCAACGCATTGTTTCACATCTTCATTTGTCATTTCGACCGGGACTTCGCGATCACCTGTGGCGATGGCAGAGGGCCCATAACCCGGCACATCCCGATCTGGCTCCACACCTTTTTCTCGGTGAGCCCCGACATGCCAGATTTGCGGAATGATCATGCCGCCTGCCGCATGGACTTCATCCACGACATGTTTCCAGCCCGCCAGGGCGGCTTCATTATAGATATCCGGCACGCCGTCATAGCCGTTCGCCCCTTTGTGGCGAATGAAAGTGCCTTCCGTGATGATCAAGCCCACACCGCCTTCCGCACGCCGGCGATAATAGGCGGCAACATCGGCCCCGGGTACATTGCCGGGACTTTTGCGTCGGGTCATGGGGGCCATGACTATGCGATTGGGAAGGGTGACACCTTTGACAGTCAAAGGCTCGAACAGAATGTCCGTATTGGCAGGCATGGAATTTCCAGTCATGAAACGACGGTGCGGCGGCACCGAATGGGGGGAAGGTATTTTGTCATATTCTTATGGGGTGACGACGTTACCTGGACAGGCCAATCCTTTTTAGCACGTCTTCATCCTTGAGCGAAACATCTGTACCAAGCCATGCAGCGTCTTCGTTCTCGCAAAGCCAGGCAATAGCACGTGCGGGCCAGGTTGGAGGAATATGGACGGAGGGGTCCAACTGGCTGACCGGATTAACGCCTGAAGCCTTGATCAGAATTTGCATTTCCGTGGCAACGGTGCCGGGACTGAGGCCCATCACGCGAATGCCTTCATCGCGGTATTCTTTATCTGCACATTTGGTCAGCGACAGTACAGCCGCTTTGCTCGAACAATAGTGGCTCCATCCTTCAAGAGCCCCCGTTGCGGCACCTGAACTGATATTGATGATCGTGCCACCACCTGCAGCCTGCATGACAGGTATGGCTGCCCTCAGACCGTAATACACGCCTTTGTAATTGATGTCTGCGGCCTGTCCCCAAAGTTCGGGATCGGAATCTGCCAAGCGGGCAACGGGTTCAATGACACCTGCATTGTTCACCAGGATATCCAACCCGCCAAACAGCTTCTGACAAAGTGCGACTGCGCCTTCGACATCTACATATTTGCTGACATCACAGGCAACAGCTGCTGCCTTGCCACCTGCTTCGTTGATCCTCGCGGCATTTGTTTCGATCTCCGACGTCGTCCTGGCAACCAGTACAACAGATGCTCCTTGATTGGCCAGTTCTGTCGCCGTTGCAGCCCCGATCCCCCGACTTGCGCCTGTAACCAGCGCAACTTTTCCCTTCAAGCTCATTTGGTTTTCTTCCCCTGGAGTTTTCAATCCATCCTATATAGGCAAGCCAGAGTCTATTCGCCACTCCACTTTGCCATCTTGGGCATGGCGTCACCTTCGATCCGGGTGTAATTTGACCAGGAAGGCTTTGTGCTCTGCGCGCTTCAGTCGAGGGGGATGCTACGCCAATGGACCGGGATCGATCCTATTTTTTGTTGCTGAATATTGGTCATTTTCTGGATCACATGTTCACACTGGTTTTTGCAACTGTTGCCGCATTGGTGCTGTACCGGGAGTGGGGCGTTTCCTATGCAGAGTTGCTGGCTTATGCAACGCCAGGATTCTTTGCCTTTGGTGTCTTTTCTTATCCTGCCGGCTGGTTGGCCGACCGGTGGAGCCGCGATGGTATGATGTGCGTGTTCTTTTTTGGCATTGGGACCGCAGCCATTGTTACCGGTTTCGCAGAGACACCCTTGCAGATCGGCGCAGGTTTGTTCGTGATCGGCATGTTTGCAGCGATCTACCACCCCGTCGGCCTGGCCATCGTCAGTATGAAATGGAAGAACACCGGCATGCGCATCGCTGCGAACGGTGTCTGGGGCAATCTGGGTGTTGCCAGTGCCGCGCTGATCACCGGATATATGATCGACAACGCAGGCTGGCGCATGGCGTACATCGTACCGGGACTGTTTTCCATAGGTGTCGGTTTGGTTTACATGGCCTTGCGCTGGCAAAACATTCACCTTGAGCGGAAAGAAGTGTTACCTGGCAAAGGTACAGACCAGGCCAGTGTCTCTGCTTCGCATCGCAGTTTGCTGATCCGGGTGTCTGCGATTGTGTTTCTGACTACAGCGGTATCATCGGTGATCTTTCAGGCCACAACATTTGCCTTGCCGAAAATATTTGACGAGCGCCTGCAGGGCCTTGCCGTTGACCTGTCCGCGTGGATCGAAGGCGCGGCCGATAATGGTCAGGAAGATGTAGCCACGGTGATCGGATCACTGGCCTTTATCGTTTTTGCTGTCGCCTCCATTGCCCAGCTTGTTGTCGGCAGCATGCTGGACAGGTTCGGCCCCCGACGGGTTTTCATGGTCGTTGCAGTCATCCAGATCGTGTTCTTTTACGCCATGCCAGGATTGACAAATGGCCCGGCGTTGGCCGTCGCCCTGGGGTTTATGTTAGGGGCGTTCGGGCAAATCCCGATCAACGATTATATGATTGGCAAAACCGCCAGTGGGGCGCACCGGGCCAAAATCTATGGCATTCGCTACGTCGTCAGTTTCACCGTCCTGGCCGTAACCTTGCCATTGATCGCTTTTGTTTATCAGAACTGGGGCTTTGACACGCTGTTCCATATTCTTACCGGTGCTGCCGTTATCATCCTGATCGCCGTAGCAACCCTGCCTCGTCGTCTGCCATCGGCTGAGGCTCAAGTCAAAAGCTGACTTCTCCTCAGAGCATGCTGCGGTCTTCAGCAAAAATGTATTTGCTGACATTCCGGACATCCAGGACAAGGCTGATAGTCATCGTGGCGGAAACATAAACAAGCCAGATCCCGTACCAAGAGGTCAGATCGGTCGACAACAGGGCCGCG
>Ga0233449_1001274_pt1 | contig 23624 bp, 23 predicted proteins | sample SI_124_October20_FD_183012 | JGI IMG/M metagenome (GOLD analysis project Ga0233449, IMG submission 183012) | Seawater microbial communities from Saanich Inlet, British Columbia, Canada - SI_124_October2016_200_MG | ecosystem: Environmental > Aquatic > Marine > Inlet | place: Canada: British... | reverse complement strand
CATGGCTGTCTGGCGAAGAAAGCCTCAACAGAAGGTCATCATCCATTCTGATCAAGGCAGCCAGTTTACAGGTTATGAGTGGAAAGCGTTTCTCACAGAGCATATCCGGCACGTTTTCAGCTGATCGCCGCCATGAACCCGTGTCGTTGCGGTTATCTGGATGATCCGGCCCTTGCTTGCAGCCGGGTGCCAAAATGCGCGATAGATTATCAATCAAAAGTATCGGGGCCATTAATGGACCGCATTGATATTCATATTGATGTGCCAGCGGTGGCCGCATCGGATCTGGCATTACCGTCTGCCACAGAAGGCAGCAAGGAAATTGCGCTACGGGTCGCAAGAGCAAGAGAAATTCAGCAACAAAGATATGATCACTTAGACGGTGTCAGCTGTAACGCTGAAGTGGACGGTGAAGAGCTTGAAGCGGTGACAAAGCTTGATGATGATAGCCGCGATATTCTGATGCGCGCAGTGGAAATGATGAAACTGACCGCAAGGGGCTATCACCGGGTGCTGCGGATTGCCCGAACGCTAGCCGATATGGACGGAGCCGAAAATATTAGCAAAATACATGTGTCAGAAGCGGTTAGTTTTAGGCAAAAAAGACAGATGCGTTGATTATTTTATAAAACTTCGATCAATATCTTTAATCGACTTAGCGCCCATTAAGATCATATCACGCCTTATGGCATCGGCGATCATTTCAACGGCGGCGATGGCACCTTTTTCGCCGCCTGCAGCAAGACCGTATAGATAAGGTCTCGCGAAACTGACTGCATTAGCACCGAGTGCGAGGGCCTTAAGCACGTCTGTACCGCGGCGGATACCGCCATCAACAATCAGTTCAGTTTTATCCGATACCGCATCACGAATAGGTTCAAGACAAGAGATCGGCGCGGGGGAGGTATCAAGCTGTCTGCCGCCATGGTTTGAAATAGATATGGCGTTAAAGCCGGTTTTTTCTGCGCGCACGGCATCATCAGCACGAACCACACCTTTAATAATCGCCGGGCCATTCCATTCCCCGAGCAGCCACTCGGCATCATCCCAATTAAAGGACGCATCGAGCTGTTCTGCGACAAATTCATTTAAGGTTACTGCTGATCCTGCACCGCTGAGATTGGCATATTTAATTTCCGGCTTGGTCAGATAATCATAAACCCATAGCGGCGCTTGTAACCCATGCCATATTTGCTTTAAACCAATTTTTGGAGGAACGGTCATGCCATTTCTAGGGTCTCGTTCGCGGTTTCCTGCTATGGGAAGGTCTACGGTTAAAATCAGGGCCTTATAGCCCGCAGCTTTGGCGCGGTCGAGCATTTCTTTAACCAGCACCCTGTCTTTCCAGACATAAAGCTGGAACCATTTGGGGCCGCTGGTCATAGCAGCCACGTCTTCGATTGATAGGGATGACAGGGTGGCGAGAGAATATATAGTGCCGACTTTTTCGGCCGCCTTTACTGGTCCGCGTTCTCCGTGATGGTGAAATAGTCTGTTTCCAGCAGCGGGGGATAAAATAAATGGAACATCTATTTTTTCACCAAGAAGGGTGGTTGAGGTGTCGGGATTATCAACGCCGGTGAGGACTTTAAACTGAAGCTCGTAATCATCAAAGGCGGCTGAATTTTGCGCCATTGTTTTTTCATCGTCCGCCCCACCATCAATATAGTCAAAAACCATCCGGTGAGCGCGGCAACAGGCAGCAGCGCGAAAATCGTCAATATTCAGGCATTTATCAATATTCTTTAAAAACATGCAGTTACATTACTGCCATCTTAAATCGTCTGCAAGCGCTTCTATCTTTTTAATCATTTCGCGGGTCTCGCTCGGGTTGGCGCTTTTTTCCGCCACGGCGTCTAGCATTTTTGGATAAAATTCTGCTTTCCACCTCGCGCGCTCATCACTGGTCAGAATATGCATCTCTGTTCCTTCGGACTGATTAAGCTGCAACGCCCATAGCGTGGTATCAAGTTGATAGGCGATTGAGGCATTTTGTGCTTCCTTTACCGCTTTTTCAATGCCGGCCCGTTGGAAATCAGTCATGCCGTCCCAAATGTAGCGGTTAATCATCATGGTATAAAAAATATTATAGAAATTTTCTACCAGTGTGGTGTGTTTGAAACGCTCATGTAGGCGCTGTCTGTGATTATTCTGGATCATGCCGATATTAATATCAAAATCACTGTCGGGCTTTACTAGCGCGCCGGTCCAGGCATCCTGTGTGCCGATGAAACGTCTTTCTTTCGGCACTATATTAGTCCAGATCGGGGCCCATGACTTATCGAATCCGTTAACGATTTTGTCGGCGAAATCCTCCGGCTCGCGGATGGGTGTGACGCCATTTACACTAATAAAGGCAGCATTATAAAAATGACCGAGCACTTTGACGCCGTAAGTCTCTTCAATTTTCTTTGAGAGCCAATTAGCTGGTTCAGAGTTCATAAAGCGTCTTGAATGTTCGGCGCCGTCAAATAAGAAAGGGATCGACTGAATACCAATTTCAGGCACGCGGGGCAGAAAAAAGGCTGGAACGTTGGTTGCCTGTATTTGGTCACCTTCTGCCGTTAGGCCCGGTGAGCGGAAAACGGAAATGCCGCCTTGCTGCTTACCGCGCAGTATATTCCATTTGACCTGTCCGTCCGTGTATTCATCAACCTTCGCCGCAAAAAGTTCCTGAATTCTAGGGGTATGGGTTGGCATCCGGCCTTCTGGCGTGTCGCCGAAGACATTAGCCATGGTAATTGTTATTGGTTCCTGTGCACTTAGTGGTGCTGTAAAACCGATTAAAATTAATAGAATAAATATGTTTCTCATATCATTGCCACTCCAAATCTTTGACTAGGTTTTCGATCTGATCGATCATTTCTGCTGTTTTTTGCGGATCGCTGGATTTCTCAATAACCGACTTTAACATTTTTGGATAAAATTCCGTTTTCCATCTTTCCCGTTCTGCGGATGTCTGAAAATGAAATTGAACACCCTCCACTTGATTAAGTCCTATCGCATGCATCATGGTATCCAGATGCATGGCGATGGATGCTTTTTGCCCGTCGTTGATTGCTCTGTTAATACCGTCCTGTTGAAATTCGCTTAAGCCATTCCAGACATCATTATTAATCAGTATCATGTAATAGATATTATACATATTAGGGACAAGTGTGAGGTGCTTATAACGCTCATACAGCCTTTGGATATGGTTGTTTTGCAGCATACCAATATTTACTTCTGTCGTTGCGTCCTTACCAACCAACGCACCTTCTGCGGCCTCTGCGTATCCAATGTAGGTGATCTTCTTTGGTTTTATATTCTGCCAAAGTGGCAGCCAGCTCTCAGAAAAATCATTCAGAATTTTATTGCCGAAATCTTCTGGTTCAATGATAGGAGTGATACTGTTGATGCTGACAGCATTGGAATGATGAATACTGCCGAGCACTTTTACATTATAGGTTTCTTCGACTTTGGAGGACATCCAAAGGTCGGGCTCGCTGTTCATAAAGCGTCTCGAATGTTCATCGCTTTCAAATAGGAATGGGATGGACTGGATAAGCATTTCTGGAACACGTGGCATAAATAGTGAGGGCACATTGGTTGCCTGTATCACATCGCCTTTTGCCGTCATTGCAGACATCAGAAAAACCGGGATATCGTCCCGCTTTCCATCAAGTATTTCCCAGATCACCTGACCGTCCGTATATTTAGATATGTTCTTTGCGATCAGTTTTTGAATTTTCCCGGTGTGGAGCGGCATTCTGCCGGGGCTGCCATCACCAATGACATTGCCCATTTTTATGATTATGGGCTCCTGCGCAAAAGCCAACAGAGACATTCCAAATGTGAGCAATGTCGTGACAATACTTTTAATCATAATATTAACCGAGCATCCTTTCTGCGATAAGTTGGTAACTTTTTTGGCGGCTTTCAAAATCATGGGTAACGGTGAGGAAGGCAAATTCGTCGGTCTGCCAGTATGTTTTTAACTTATTGAGCTTTTCTTCGCAGTCGGCGGGGGAGCCGATGACAAAACTTTCTTTTAAAAGATTATAAAAGCGATGTTCGCGCGGTGAAAAATTCTTGATGCCATCTTGGGCCTCATCCGGATGGACCCATGGTTGATCATCGCCGCGCGTTTGGGCCAGTGTTTTTTTATAAAGCTGCGATGAAGCGTAATAATCAGCTTCTTCGCTCGTATCAGCACAGGCTCCACCGACGGCGACCATTATTTTTGGCTCACCTTTATGCCCGGCTTGCACATAGGCGTTTTTATAGGTTTCGATGATGTCGTATTTTTGACCGGTCGGGGCAACGAATAGCCCTAGCGATAAATTATAGCCAAGATATCCGGCAAGCTCTGCACTGCCGCCGCTGGTGCCAAGCATCCACAGTTCAGGATTATAATCAGTGTAAGGTGATACGATTAAATCTTTAAAGGGATGATCATCATCAAATCCACCTTCAAGATAAGATTTTAAATCAAACGCCTGACGCGAATAAACTTCGCCATGTGTCGCGTTTCCCGGATAAGAAAGGGCATGGCTTGCCAATTGATCACCACCTGGCGCACGGCCAATACCAAGGTCTATACGGTCCGGAAATAATGTTGCAAGTAGGCGAAATTGTTCAGCGACCATATAAGGACTATAATGGGACAGCATAACGCCGCCGCTACCGACCCTGATGGTGTTTGTTTGTGAGGCGATATGACTGATCAGTGTTTCAGGGCTAGGGCCGGAAAAATAGTTTGCATTATGATGTTCCGCGAGCCAATAACGACTGTAGCCCCACTTTTCACAGTTTTTGGCCAGCTCCACAGATAATTGCGGTGCTGGCCTTTTATCTTTTGAGCCAAGTTGAATGGGCGACTGATCGACGACGGTTAGTTTCATGTTTTTTCTTAATGTTATAATCGCCGCAAAGGGGCATGGTTATTTTTTTAGTTTTCCGACGATGAACAGTAATATCACCGCACCAACCGTCGCGGTTACAAGCGAACCGATGAAGCCTCCAAAGGCAATGCCGAGAAGTCCGAGTACCCATCCACCAATAATAGCACCGACGATACCGACAACAATATTACCCACAAGGCCAAAACCGTCACCTTTCATCATTTTCCCAGCGAGCCACCCAGCAAGTGCCCCAATGACAAGATATGCAATAAATCCCATAATTAATTCCTCTTATTTTTCTGAACCCCTTAAATATTGTGCCTTTAATATGTTAAATTGGCAATGAAATTTAATTGATTATCGCTCAATACTACATTCAAAATTATCGGAACTTGTATTGTTACCGCTGCCTTTATAGACGGCAATTGAAGGATAAGGGCATATTTTTCGACTGAATTGAACGTCATCATTTTTAACCCGGTTTGCGACAAGTTCATCTGGCTCAAGGCCATTTTCCACCCAGTTCACAATGGTGTCGAGCCACGGTAGGGTGGTCGCACCAACGCCGGGTGCACCGTGAAAACCGCCTGGGACGAGGTAAAATTTATAATAATCAGACGTGTCACCCATTTGTTTCATTACCCTGTCATAATAGGCTATTGAATTGCTGGCGGGGACCGCCGTATCGGCCCAATGATGATAATGAATGACTTTTGCGCCGCTTGCTTTTAGGAAACTTAAATCTGCATCGACTGCATCGGTTATTTCCGCAGCATCGCTAAGGCGGGCAGGGTCTTTATCAAAATCAAAATTTTTCCAGCTATAATCCGGATCGTCTAGTGGGAATGCCATATAGCGCATGTAGCTTTCTGCAAATTCAACATAGCGGTCAACCTGGTCTTCCCCAAAAACAATTGAGTTGATCCATGCGCTTTGGGGACCGTTTGTGCGCATATAAGAGGGTTGGTCACCCTTTGCTTCTGCGCCAAAAGGTTGGCCGGGGAATATTAAATCACCAGCGGAATTTCGCACGCCATCATATATTTTATTAAGGGCGGATATTTGCCCGTCAGTGAAGCAATCGGCACCATCTGTGCAGTTTTTTAAATGAACGGCCGGATCAAAGTCACAGGCGAGCGGATTTTCAATAACGCCGTCACTTACCCCGTCAATATCATCGCATCTTGCGTAAATGGCATTTGCCAGATGTTCGATTTTGTCTGGATGAATGGCTCCTTCGCCAGACAGGGCTTTTGCTTTCCAAATGGCCCACATATGGATCGCTGAAATGTTATAAACCGGGGCCGCTAGAAGGTAGCCGTCAAAATCATTTGGAAAACGCTGAACTTCCATCATGCCCTGTCTTGCGCCTGCAGAACCGGCGACATAATAAGAATAATCGGCAGGTTTATTATAATAGTTATTAACGATTTCTTGTGCGATCTTCGCCGTTAAATGAGTTGCGCGAAATCCGTAATCGATTACTTTCTGGCGGTTATTGTAGCCGTAATTTTCTTCTTCCATATAGCCGTTATGACCGAGGTCGGTTGAGGCAACTGCATATTTTAAATTAAGCGGCTGGCCCATATAACGTACATTGACCTTACCGCCGGCTCCTTCGTTACCGACCATATAAAAGCGATCGTTCCAATCTTTGGGTAAGTGTACTTCAAAGCCGATATCCGGGGCGATGGTGCCGCGTACTTTGCAATAGGCAGGGTTTCTCTGGCCAGCATCAATATCACTCGTGGAAATTAGTGTTACGGTGGGGTTCGAATAATTATGCAATATTGCTTTGCAGTTATAATCGCTTTCCTGTGCCTGAAGAGTGTTGAATAAGAATAAGCTAAAGCCCAATAAAATAAGTAAAGTTCGCCGCATTTTTTCCTCCCTGTATTTTTATATATCTAATTATACGCCTTAACTAAAATAACCCTTCGATTGCATAAAAAATCTATGCTAGAATTTAATAATACATATTTGGGAGCCAAAAATTGAATAAAAAGTTTTTATTTAGTCTGATTGTTATTATTTCCGGTCTGACTTTTGATGTTTCATATGCCCAGCAAGAATGGAATATTATCGCGATTGTGCCTGATGATCACTCACGTCGGGCAATGGGCGCTTATGGGGATGAGCAGGCGGTAACACCAAATTTTGACAAGCTTGCAAGTGAAGGGGTGCGTTTTACCAATGCCTATGCGGCAGCGCCCGTTTGCTCCCCGAGCCGGGCAGCGTTTTTTAGCGGTAAATATCCAAGCCAGGTTGGAATAAGTGATTTTTTAATGCTCAATGAAAAATATGCTGGTCGCGGCATGGATACATCGGCGACCCTTTGGCCGCAGCTACTCAAACAAAACGGTTATAAAACCGGTCTTATTGGAAAATGGCACCTTGGCGCAAGTGAAGAATATCAACCAAGAAAAAGAGGTTTTGACTATTTTGTAGGCTATCAGCAAGATTCGAAGGCCTATGATCCGTTTTTGGATGTAAACGGAACCGTAGGGGAAGTTAAAGGACATACGTCCAATATATTTGTCAAGCACGCCAAAGAGTTTCTTAATCAAAATAGAAATAATAAATTCGCCCTAACCATGACATTTCGCGAGCCGCAACGGCCATGGAACCAAGTGCCGCAAGAAGATCTCGACGCGGTAGCCCATATTGATCCTATAGTGCCGGATGTGCCGGGGATTGATAAGGCATGGTTAAAGAAAATGACCCGCGATAATTATGCAGCAATTCATGCACTAGACCGGGCCGTAGGTGAGGTGATGGATGAGCTAGACCGTCTTGGCCTAGCCGAAAAGACAATCGTTATTTATGTGGGGGACCATGGTATGCTGATCGGCCACCACGGATATTTCGGCCGTGGTGCGGTGGGGGTTATTGCTGGTGATGAAGTGGTGGGTACTGAAAATATTGCTAATCTTTATGATGAAGCAATAAAAATTCCCTTCATCGTGCGCTGGCCCGGCAAGACGGGATTGGATAAAGTGGTCTCGGCCCCGGTCTCTAACACTGATGTTTACCCAACCATTCTTAAAATGCTTGATATCGATGCGCCGCGCGATTTGCTTTTGGAGGGAAAAGATCTGAGTGGTCTGTTAATGGGGCAGGAGCTGCTTAATCCGCAGCCGGTATTTGCTCAATATGATATGGCAAATTTTGGTATCGCTTATCTTCGCATGGTTCGTTATGAAAATTGGAAACTGGTTAAAAGGTTCAATATGGGGGCAGATGCTGATCTGATTGATGAGCTTTATAATGTTGAAAGTGATCCGGGGGAGCTTACCAATTTAATAAGTGCCGCTGAACATCAGGAGAAGAGAATAGAATTGGAAAAGATGTTATTTAACTGGCAACAGCAAATATCTGATCCACTAGTTGCTAACCTTTCGCAGCAATAAGTTTTTCTTTTTCAAGGCGGGTTAGTTTTTTAATTTCTATTTCGCGCTTTGTTGCCTCGCTCCTGTTTTTAAGTGTTTCTTTATAAATCACTTCAAAAGGGCCGCGGCCACGGGTGTATTTAGCACCTTTACCGCTTTCATGATCAGAAAGGCGTTTTGCCAAGTCATTGGTAATGCCCGTATAATAGCTACTATCGGCGCATTTCAGAATATAGAGGGTCCAATGGGGCATTTTTAATCTTCTCAAGCAAATAGAGTGTGCTAATCTTTATAGGATTTTTAAAAAAATAAAAAGAAGTGATTAATGATTACACCTATTTTGCCATTGGATGAACTCCCTAATCCGGTACAGTTCTATAAGGAATTTTGGAATAAAAAGCCGTTCATTATTAAAAATGCTATTGATGATGAAATTATGGGTGGCCTGATCACCGCTGATGAACTAGCGGGGCTGTCACTGGAAGAAGACATCCGTTCGCGTATTGTGCAGGCAGGAAAGTGGAGCTGTGAACACGGCCCGTTTTTGGAAGATAAGTTTACTACTCTTGGCGAAGAAAACTGGAGCCTGCTTGTTCAGAATGTTGAAATTCATCATCCGCCAACAAACAAAATTATTGAACCGTTTCAATTTTCGCCCAGTTGGTTGATAGATGATGTCATGGTTAGTTATTCGGCGCCCGGTGGCGGCGTAGGGCCGCATCTTGATAGCTATCATGTGTTTCTTATTCAGGGAACGGGTAAACGCCGCTGGAAAATCGGCAGGGAAGCCATAAGGAATGAAAAATACATCGATAATCTTGATCTTAAAATATTAGAGGATGATTATTTGGGTGAAACCTACGATGTGGAGCAGGGCGATGTCATTTATATTCCGCCCTATTTCCCTCATACCGGTGAAACACTTGAAGAAGCCCTTACTTTTTCAATTGGCTTTTTAGGGCCGTCGCTTTCCGAACTTCTGGTCGAATATGGCCATTATATTGAAGAACAGGCTGAGATTAACAAAAGATATGACGGTAACCAGCTAAATGTCGCCTCATCCGGTGATCAGATGTCAGCGGGGGAACTAAATAATTTTCGCACTACTTTGACGAATGCCATTGGTTCAGATCATTTCGAAAAATGGCTTAAGGGATATTTTTCAAATAATGAAGATTAACTGTCACCAAAAAGCATGGCTAGTTGGTCGGTGATGGCGCCGCCTAATTGGTCGGCGTCCATTATGGTAATTGCATTTTTATAATAGCGGGTCACATCATGACCGATACCAATGGCGAGAAGTTTAACCGGTGATTTTGTTTCGATCGCATTAATAACATGGCGTAAGTGATCTTCAAGATAGTTGGCATTGTTGGATGATAAAGTGCTGTCATCAACTGGCGCACCGTCTGATATCACCATGAGTATGCGGCGCTCTTCTGGTCTGCTGATTAACCTGTTATGGGCCCAGAGTAGGCTTTCACCGTCAATATTTTCTTTAAGAAGTCCTTCGCGCAGCATAAGACCGAGATTATTTCGGCTTCTACGTAGCGGGCTATCAGCCGCTTTATAAATAATATGACGAAGGTCATTGAGGCGGCCTGGCTTTTCCGGTTTTCCTTCTTCAGTCCATTTGATGCGTGATTTGCCACCTTTCCATGCTTTGGTGGTAAAGCCGAGAATTTCAACGCGAACGCCGCAACGTTCAAGCGTACGGGCAAGGATATCACCGCACATGGCAGCAATTGATATCGGACGGCCGCGCATGGAGCCTGAATTATCAATCAGCAGCGTTACGACAGTATCTTTAAATTCGCTGTCATTTTCCATTTTGAATGAAAGCGGATGGGTGGGATTAGTTGCTACGCGGGTCAGGCGCGCCGTATCCAAAATTCCTTCTTCCAGATCAAATTCCCATGAGCGGGTCTGTTTGGCCATGAGTAATCGTTGAAGCCTGTTGGCGAGTTTTGAAACCATGCCCTGTAAATGATAAAGCTGCTGATCGAGTTTTTTTCTGAGCTGTAATAACTCATCAGGATCACATAAGTCCTCAGCAGCGATATATTCATCAAATTCTCTGGTGTAGACCCTGTATCCTGATCCCATGGAATATAAACCAAACGGGTCATTGTCGTCGCGCTGTGGTGAGGCATTTTCATTTTGAGCCTGCTTAAGCATTTCCATTAGCTCTTCGGTGGACAGTTCACTTGTCTGATCACCGGAAGCGTTATCATCGACCTGTTCGTCGGATGGCTCCCCGCTTTCGTCGGTTCCCTCATCATTCTGGTCCGTTTCGTTATCTAAGTCGTCTTCTGATTGCTCGCTATCATCTATTTGATCATCAAGATCATCACCCATATCATCGTCGGAATTTTCCTGTTCGTCATAATCGATGGCAAGGTTTAGATCAGCGATTATCTTACGGCTCATCTTAGAAAAAGTATCCTGATCACTGATGTTATTTAATAGTTCATCCAGATGCTCCCCAGCTTTTTCTTCAATTTCATAACGAAGGTTGTTTACTGCTTTTCGGGCCGACTTGGGGGGCAGTTCGTGGGTAAGCCGTTCGCGTACCAGTAGTTTTAATATATCACCGAGCGGGGCATTTTCTATTGCTTCAGTGTTTTCTATTTCATTGTCCTGATAATATTTTTCAACATGGGCTTTTAAATTTTTGGCGACCCCCTTCATTTCATTGCTGCCGATCGCTTCAACGCGCGCATCTTCGATAGCGTTATAAACTTGTGCCGCCAGATCGCCTTTTGGCTTATATTTGCTATGGAGAATATTATTATGAAAGCGTTTGTGTAGTGAAAAGCTATCGCCTTTTCCGCGAAGCTCGGCGATTTCCGCAGCAGACATGTCGGAGTAGACCATCGGCAGGCGCAGCTGGCCCGGAACAGGCGATGGCGCAGTGCCAAAACTTACGTCAATTTCAGCATCATTTCCAAGAGCGCGCACGGTTGATGATACGGCTCTTTTGAAATCTTCCAGATTATGAAGGTTACCTTTGCTCAAGATGATTAACCCAGTTTAAAATTCTGCTTTTTGAATGATCGGTGCGCCTGCTAGTTCTTCACCAAAACAGCGCTGGTAATATTCGGAAATAATTGGTCGTTCCAGCTCATCGCATTTATTAAGGAACGAAAGACGGAACGAAAAGGCCAGATCTTTAAATATTTCAAAATTCTCAGCCCAAGTCAGTACCGTACGCGGTGACATCACTGTTGAAATATCACCGTTGATAAATCCTTTACGGCTAAGGTCTGCGACCTGCACCATTTGTTTGATGATTTTTAAATCATTTTCATTTTGCATCAGAGGCATTTTCGCCGAAATGATTTCTTCTTCCACTTCAAGGGTAAGGTAATTTAAGGTCGCAACAATGTTCCAGCGATCCATTTGGCCCTGGTTGATTTGTTGAGTGCCGTGATATAGCCCCGTGGTATCGCCAAGACCGATGGTGTTGGTCGTTGAAAATAGTCTGAATGACGGGTGGGGAGTAATAACTTTATTCTGGTCAAGCAAGGTAAGCTTGCCGGCAACTTCAAGTACACGTTGGATCACAAACATAACATCCGGGCGCCCTGCGTCATATTCATCAAACACAAGTGCTGTTGGGTTTTGCAGTGCCCACGGCAAAATACCTTCTTTAAATTCGGTAACTTGTTGGCCGTCTTTAAGGGTAATCGCGTCTTTACCAATTAGATCAATACGGCTGATATGACTATCCAGATTAATCCTTAGGCAAGGCCAATTAAGCCGCGCGGCGACCTGTTCGATATGGGTTGATTTTCCGGTGCCGTGATAACCCTGTATCATAACGCGGCGATTAAAGGCAAAACCGGCCAGAATGGCAAGGGTCGTGTCATGATCAAAAACATAACTTTCGTCTATTTCAGGAACATGTTCACTTGGTTCTGAAAATCCATGAATTTCCATGTCAGATTCAATGCCAAAAACTTGCGTTACGTTTAAAAGCATGTCAGGTGTGCCGGATTCTGCACTTTTATTGGTCGCCATTTTATTGTCCACTTGCTTAAGATTCACTTGAAATCTCTATCTTTCAAGGCTTTATAGGCCTCGGAGATTTTATTAAATATATATTCTCCGTTCTCAAGTTCGGGATTTTGATCTGGATGGCAATGTTTGACAAGTGTTTTATAAGCTTTTTTAATATCTTCCGGTTTTGCACCTGTTTCAAGACCCATTATTTTAAGATTTTCCAGATCTTCTTTGGTGTAATTAAGCATCTGTTCTTCTGCTACATGACGCATGCGGATATTGGGGTTAATTTTCGATGTGGAGACACGGTGGTTATAAGCTGGTTGCCCTTTTGGTCTTCGTGGTTTCTGGGTCCAGTTAGGTCCCCCGGAACCAATAAACGGTCCCTGGGAGACAACACTTAAATCAAATGTGCGGGCGTGATTTCTGCAAAACCAGTGAATATCATCCTTTAATGAGGATGTCTGGATACGGTAGCGCCCTTCATTAGGGCAATCCTTCCATTCACAGTTGCGTTTACCTGTCCCGGTATTCATTTAATTCATAAACCTCTATTGTCATCGACCAGCCTTGCTATTATAGCAGTATAAGTCATATTTAATAAATTTTAGAAAGCTGGCCAATGACTGTAAAAGAAAATATTGAATCAAAGATGAACAAAGCGATAAAAACTCAATTTTTAGAAGTTATTGACGAATCTCATAAGCATGCGGGGCATTCGGGGGCGAGGCCCGAAGGCGAAACGCATTTTCATATTAATATGACGGCCGATGAATTTAACGGTAAATCCCGCGTTGCTCGTCAAAGGTTGGTGTATAAAATTCTTGAAGATGAACTAGCCGGACCAGTTCATGCACTTTCATTATCCATAAAAGGCACGGATGATTAAAATAAATAAACCAGCATCAGTGGAACAGTAATAAAGCTAATTAAGGTGGTCGTGAATATCAGGCTCGCCACTTCATCAGGGTTACGGTTATATCTTGATGCCAGAAGGTAACTGAAAACGGCAACTGGCATTGACATTTGCATGATCAGTACGTTTCGTTCAACGCCTTCAAAACCGAAATAGCTGGCGGTGGCAATGCCGATCGACATGCCAAGAGCCATCTTTAAAAGTCCTATCGAAAATATTTTACCAAATTTAACCACTTTTAATGTGGCCAAAGAAGCGCCAAGGGTCAGCAGCATAAGCGGGATCGTTACCCCGGCGAGTAGTTCAGTGGTATTCATTAGCCATGTTGGTGGGCTACGCTCTGTTAAGATAAAAAACAGCGCGGCGAATATGCCCCAAAGTAGAGAAACCCTTATTAGGGAGCCCGGTTTCAAATTGCCGTGGGATATAAAAAGGGCAACGGTAAATTGGAAAAAAGAACCAACTGTGAAATAGGCAATGGCGAATGACATGCCGATATCACCAAAAGCAAACAGACAAAGTGGTATGCCCATATTACCGCAGTTAGATGATGAAAGTGAAATGATATAACCGCGTTTTGGAAGTCCGGTAACAAAAACGAATATTGTTGTCACGATTAACATCAGACTAATTGCAATGAAGGATGCAAAAATAAAAGTGCTTAACGAACTTAAATCTTGACCTAAACTAAGCAGGCCAACAAAAACAAGGCAGGGCGCGCCGAGGTTCATATTAAGACGGGTAACAAATTCTTTGGGAAAATCATAGCCTAATTTTACCCATAAATAGCCGCCTAGGGCGATGAATAATACCGGTGAAATAACATTAAATAATTCTAATGGCATGTTGATTTAGCTTTCATAAGTTATTTCTGGCAGGTGGGATTTGGTGAAATTAATAAACTGATCAAGCAGATCATTTCTTTCTTCGCTTAATTGATAAGCGGTTTTTAAAAGTCCTATTTCACGTTGAAAATCATAACCGATCATCTTCACCCGTTTAACGCCTTCCATAGTATAGTGGTCCGGCATTGTCGTAAAGCCAACTCCGGCCGCGACCATCGATAATGCGCGTTCATCCTGATTAGTTTTATAAACCAGTCGAGGGCGCACATTATGATCGGTGAAAAAGCGGCTGGTTTCACTTAATATTTCACATCTTGAGCGAACAATTGTCGCTTCACCGGCAAATTCCGCCGGATGAATGGGGTCGGACTTTGTCAGCGGATGATGATCCGCAAGGGCGATTGAATATCCTTCCTTATAAAGTGGGATCTTTTCCTGCTTTAAGGTCGGGCGAATAATGGTAAGGGCAATATCAATTTTACCTTCATCAAGCCGGTTTTGTATTTCCTGTTCGGTGCCGTCAAAAAGTTCTGTCACAAGGCCACTTATTTCACGTTTAAAGGCGGCGAGGATATTGGCGACTATTGATGACGGTATTGTCATAAGCACACCTAATCTGAGCAGATGAGACCGTCCGGTGGATTTAATATCCGCTTCCGCCAGATTTAACTGATAAAGGATTGATTTTGCGTGGGGCACGAACCGGGTTCCGCTCTCCGTAAGAAATACCCTTCTTGAGGTGCGGTCAAAAAGTTTACTGCCTAAATCCAGTTCGAGTTTTTTAATTCCTGCAGACAAGGTTGGTTGGGTGACAAAAACCCTTTTGGCGGCTTTTGTAAAGCTACCGGTTTCGACCACAGCGAGGAAATAGCGTAGTTGATAATTTTCAATCATCGAAATTTTTTACTCAAGTTCAGTGTTTGATAGATAATATCTATGTTTAAGGTATTTGTAAATTTCCTTCTTTTGGTATAAGTTCCAATAAAAATAAATTAAGGGGAGAGGATAACTATGGAAAATGTCAAAAAAAACTGGCCGGAATTTTTAACGGCGCTTGTTTGTGCGGGGCTTTTATGGAAAGTGTTTGAGCAAAGTGTGCTTGAACATCATTTTATTATCCCAACCACCTTTTTTGCACCTGCTGTTATTCTTGGAAATGTTGTTTATTACAGCCGAAAAGGCCATAAATGGGCTAAATTAGCTTTGTTTTGGGCTTTTGTTATCGGTGATTTCTGCTCATTTTTGGCGATTTTTTATTCACCGTCATTGGCGAAAATTAGTTCCGGGCCAATAATTGTCGCAGTTTTAGTGTTAATTTTCACTTATTTGCTATATGGTTACCAGAAATCGAACGAATTATTTAAAGATTAACCCTTAAGGGTTAAGATATAGGCTTGGGAAAAATTATTATAACTACGGATATTTTAATGCGTTACTTACGTTTAATAGTTTTATTTTCTTTTCTACAGGTATCCTCCACCTTTGCGGCATCGATGGAGGATATTGTTGCCAATTTCGAAAAAGATTTCAAAATACAGCTAAAAGAAAATGAAGTTCCCGGCGGGGCCTATGCTATTATCCGTGGCGATAAGGTTATTGCTATGGGCGGCCATGGTATAAGGGCGCTTGGCAGTAAAGCCAAGGTTGATGAAAATACCGTATTTCGCCTAGCGAGCGTTTCAAAAACATTCGCCGCCGGTCTTACGGCGCAACTGGTTGAAGAAAATAAATTCAGCTGGGATGATAAAATTGTCGATTATGTTCCCGAGTTTCGCTTCAAATCAAATAAATACACCTCTGGTCTGACCGTTAATCATATCATGAGCCAAAGTTCAAGCCTGGTTCATAATGCATATGATAATTTGGTTGAAGCCAATTATTCTATGCCAAGAATTATTGATAAGTTTAAAGAAATTGATCCCATGTGTGGCCTCGGCAAATGTTACGGCTATCAGAATGTTCTTTATAGCCTGATCCAGCCGGTGATCGAAAAATCAACATCGTCCACTTATTCTGACTTGATGTTTAATCATATATTTGATCCTCTTAAGATGGAACATTCATCACTTGGTTATGAAGCCTTCCTTGAAACTGCAAACCATGCAGAGCCGCACGTTCTTACCCGTAAAGGCTGGGTTAAAACCAGAGTGAAGAAAAGCTATTATAACATTCTTCCGGCCGCAGGCGTTAATGCCAGTGTCGCTGATATGTCCAAATGGATGATGGCGCAGATGGGCCAGTTCCCGGAAACCTATTCACCGGCCGTTATTGATACGGTCACGACAAAACGAATTCGCACAAGAAAAGAAATGCGTAAAAGTAATTGGAAATCAGTACTGAAAAACGCCCATTACGGTTACGGATGGCGCATTTATGATGTGGGCGGAACGGAGCTCGTTTATCATGGTGGTTCTGTGGCTGGCTTCAGGTCTGAAGTAGCCTATTCAAAGGAAAAAGATCTGGCGATTGTGATACTGCTTAATGCGGAAACCCGTATGGGTAGTGATCTTAATGCTGAATTCTGGGCTGAGATTTTCAAGCCGGAGCCAAAAGTAAAAGTGGTCAAGAAAATAATTCCTAAGAAAACAACCAATATTGCCCGCTCAATGGTCCCTAGGGATAAGCCAACCATTATTCCTGCATCGGAATAATTTCATAACATGAAGATTATACTGGCACCCATGGAAGGTGTGATTGATTTTGCTATGCGTGAAATTCTGACCGAGAGCGGATCATACGATCATGCAGTAACAGAGTTTATTCGGGTTAATGATCACCTGCTTTCAAAATCATCATTTCATAAATATTCGCCGGAACTTTTAAAAGGCGGCCAGACCAAATCAGGCACATCTGTTTATATTCAGCTACTTGGTCAGCATAAAGACTGGATGGCTGAAAATGCTTACCGGGCGTGGGAAGTGGGGGCGCCGGGTATTGATCTCAATTTTGGCTGTCCTGCGAGGACGGTCAATAATCATAAAGGCGGGTCAATCCTATTGAGAGAACCGGACGTGGTTCACGGCATTGTAAAAGCGGTGCGACAAGCGGTGCCGGATGCTATCCCGGTAACTGTGAAAATGAGACTTGGATATGAAGATAAAACGCTCGCTATAGAAAATGCGCTGGCTATTGAAGAGGCGGGGGCGAGTAGTCTGGCGGTTCATGCGAGAACCAAGCTTGAAGGTTATAAACCACCGGCCCATTGGCACTGGATAGCTAAAATAGCCAAGCGCGTAAAAATTCCCATCATTGCAAATGGCGATATTTGGTGCCGCGAGGACGCGTTTAAATGTGTGCAAGCATCGGGTTGTCAGGACATTATGATCGGTCGTGGTGGCTTGTCACTGCCTAATCTGGCTGACGTGATAAGTAAGGATGAAAAGCCACTTTCCTGGCAAAATGCCTGTGCTTTAATCGTTAAATTTGCTGGAGCTAGACGCGACGGTAAAAATGCTAATTTTGTACCTAACCGCATAAAACAATGGTTGTCCTATCTTAAACGTGAGTATCCAGAGGCAGAAGATCTATTCGGCCAGATAAAAAAATTTCGTGATCAGGATAAGATGATTACAGTGATCAATAGAAATTATCTATAGATAATATTCATATTATTAATTTTATCTATACTAATAAATTTGTTATTATACCTTCATCATAATTGACGAGGGGTCCGCAGTAATGGCCGTAATAGTGAGCAATATAGATCGTTTAGGGTCGCAATACGCGGCTAATAAAGCCAGTATGACTGTGCTTATTTCCGATCTGAATGAAAAAATAGCGATTATTGAAAAAGGTGGCCCGCAGAAATACCGTGAACGTCACGAGGAACGCGGAAAGCTTCTGCCACGTGACCGAATTAGACGGCTGCTTGATAAAGGAAGCGCCTTTCTTGAATTTTCACAGTTTGCGGCTTACGGTGTTTATGATGCAGATGTTCCGGCCGCAGGTATTATAACGGGGATTGGCCGTGTCGCGGGTCTTGAATGCGTCATCGTTTGTAATGATGCGACCGTTAAGGGCGGTACTTATTTTCCACTTACCGTTAAAAAACACCTTCGGGCGCAGGAAATAGCTGCGCAGAATAATCTGCCGTGCATTTATCTGGTTGATAGTGGCGGGGCAAACTTACCTAATCAAGATGAAGTATTTCCCGACCGTGAACATTTCGGGCGGATTTTTTATAATCAGGCAAAAATGTCATCAAATGCCATTCCGCAAATCGCAGTCGTTATGGGGTCCTGCACGGCGGGCGGTGCTTATGTTCCGGCGATGAGCGATGAAAATGTCATCGTAAAAGACCAAGGCACTATATTCCTAGCTGGGCCACCACTGGTAAAGGCGGCAACTGGTGAAGTGGTCAGCGCAGAAGACCTAGGCGGCGGGGATATCCATACCCGCGTGTCCGGGGTGGCTGATCATTTAGCCGATGATGATAATCATGCGCTGGAAATTACCCGTTCAATCGTCGGCAATTTAAACCGTGATAAAAACCACGATCTGGTTTTAAGAAAAACTGTCGAGCCACTTTATGACGCTGAAGAATTGCACGGCGTAATACCGGCAGAATTAAAAATCCCCTATGATGTGCGCGAAGTAATCGCACGGATCGTTGATGGAAGTGATTTTGATGAATTTAAAAAACGCTACGGCACGACCCTTGTGTGCGGCTTTGCGCATATATTCGGCATGCCGGTGGGTATTGTTGCAAATAACGGAGTTCTTTTTTCTGAATCTGCCCTAAAAGGCGCGCACTTTGTCGAGCTATGTGCATCACGTAAAATTCCATTGGTGTTCCTACAGAATATTACCGGCTTTATGGTCGGAGAAAAATATGAAACGGGCGGCATTGCTCGGGACGGCGCAAAAATGGTCACGGCCGTATCCTGCGCAGAAGTGCCGAAATTCACCGTTATAATTGGCGGTTCATTTGGTGCTGGCAATTACGGTATGTGTGGCAGGGCTTATGATCCAAGGTTTTTATGGATGTGGCCCAATGCGCGTATTTCAGTAATGGGCGGTGAACAGGCCGCGGGCGTGTTAGCGACAATAAAGCGCGACGGCATTGAAAGACAGGACGAAAAATGGTCTGAGGGCGAAGAAGCTGATTTTAAAAAACCGATCACCGATCAATATGAATTACAGGGCCATCCTTATTATTCGTCAGCGCGGCTCTGGGATGACGGAGTGATTGACCCGGTCGATACAAGGCGGGTGCTTGGCTTGTCGCTATCAGCAAGCTTAAATGCGCCGATCAGGGACACTAAATTTGGTATATTCAGGATGTAATTGATGACAATAATATTTGAAAAACCTAAAAATGGCGTGGCAAAGATCACTTTAAACCGCCCGGAAGTTCATAATGCATTTAACGCGCAAATGATCGCTGAATTTCATTCAATTTTAATTGATTTGGATAGATGTCACGATACACATGTTGTGGTGCTTAGCGGGGCAGGGAAAAGTTTTTCTGCAGGTGCAGATCTGGAGTGGATGAAACAAGCCGCCGAATATACATATGATGAAAATTATGTGGATGCCATGAAACTAAGCAATATGCTTAATGTCCTGTACCGGCTGAAACAATTGGTAATAACATCAGCAAAAGGGGCGAGTATGGGTGGTACTATTGGCCTGTTAAGCTGTTCTGATATAGTTGTTGCTGAACAGAATAGTAAATTTTCTTTATCTGAAGTAAAGCTTGGATTAATTCCGTCAACAATTTCACCGTTTGTCATAAAAGCCATCGGTGCAAGGCAAGCTAAAAGGTATTTTCAAACGGGTGAATTATTTAGTGCTGATAAAGCGCTTGAAATTGGTCTTGTTCATGAAATTTCTACATCTGAGCAAGACAGCGAAGCGATCATTGAAAACCTGATAAAAGGCGCAAGTCAAAATGCACCTATCGCCATGAAGGAAGCAAAAAGACTGGTGCTTGATTATCATGCAAGAGAGATTAATGATGGACTACGTCAGGATACTGCCCACGGAATTGCCAGAACCCGGGCTGCCGATGAAGCGGCCGAGGGCTTAAGCGCTTTTTTTGAAAAACGAAAACCCAATTGGAAACGCGATGTTTGAAAAAATACTGATCGCCAACCGCGGTGAAATAGCCTGCCGGATCATGGATACGGCGCGTAAGAAAGGCATCAAAACCGTCGCAATATATTCCAAGGCTGACGCGGCATCGCGTCATGTTCGTTTGGCCGATGAAGCTTATGAAGTTGGCGGCGCGCAAGCAAAAGACAGCTATTTAAAGTCAGATGCCATTATTGACGTGGCGAAAAAATGCGCCGCAACGGCAATTCATCCTGGCTACGGGTTCCTATCAGAAAATGAAGATTTCGCCAGAGCTTGCGAAGACGCTGATATCCGTTTTGTCGGACCAACTCCAGAGTCTATAAGGCTTATGGGGCTTAAGGATAAAGCAAAAATTGCCATGGAAAAAGCCGGTGTTCCGGTCGTGCCGGGCTATGACGGCGAAGATCAGAATGCTGATGCACTTAAATTAAAAGCGGATGAGATTGGATACCCATTACTGATCAAGGCCGTCGCTGGCGGCGGCGGTAAAGGAATGCGGCTTGTTGAAAAGAAGGGCGATTTTGCCACTGCCCTTGAAGGTGCCAAGCGTGAGGCGATGGCATCATTTGCTAATGATGATGTTATTTTGGAAAAATTCATAAGGAAAGCCCGTCATATTGAAGTGCAAATTTTTGCGGATCAGGTCGGCAATGTGATTTATCTACATGAACGGGATTGCTCACTGCAACGCCGCCACCAAAAAGTTGTTGAAGAAGCACCGGCCCCGGATTTAAGCGATGATATGCGCTATGAAATTGGTGAAACAGCGACGCGGGCGGCCAAGGCTATTAAATATAGAGGGGCAGGGACAATTGAATTTATTGTCGATGTTGAAAACGGCCTTAAGGACTCATCCTTTTATTTTATGGAAATGAATACAAGGCTTCAGGTGGAGCATCCGGTCACTGAAATGATAACCGGGCTTGATCTGGTGGAATGGCAACTGCGTATTGCCGCTGGCGAAAGGCTGCCACTCACCCAGGATGATATTAAACTAAACGGTCACGCCTTTGAAGTGCGTCTTTATGCCGAAGATCCCCACAACGAGTTTTTACCGCAGACCGGTACTCTGCATCATTTATCCTATCCTGATCAGGACATTAATTTCAGACTTGATACCGGGATTGATGAAGGGGATGAGGTCAGTATTTATTATGATCCGATGATAGCCAAACTTATCGTTTGGGGTCATAACAGAGGCGAAGCGCTTAGGCATATGCGCCGCGTCATTAAAAATACCGCTATTGCCGGTGTTAAAACCAATCTGGATTTCCTTTATAATATTTTTAATCAGCAATCATTTAATGTTGCTGACTTTGATACGGGCTTTATTGAAAAACATTATGATGAACTTACATCACGCAGCAACGATATACCGGTGTCGATCCTCGTGTTGGCATCCCTTACGGAATTAATGCCCCATACGGAAGGCAATGATGTGTGGGACTGGTCTGATGGCTGGCAGTTAAACCTCAATTTAAATGTCAGTCTCACCTTTACGGATGATGGAACTTCCTATGAAGTGAATGTGACTTATTTAAAAAGTGGTTTTAAAATTGAAATTGAAAATAACCGCTACAGCGTAAGTCTTCTTAAGCAGAATGATAATGAATTGAATATTATCCTCGACGGGAAAAAAATAAGCGGAAAAGTTATTAAAAAAGGCGAGGATTTCACAGTCTTCTCAGACGGAATGGTTTCATATCTGCATCATTTTATACCCGGCGCTGATATAGAATTAGATAGTCAGGATAGCGGCGTGATTATAACGCCAATGCCGGGCAAGCTTTCGAAGCTATATGTTAAAAATGGTGAACGGGTTGAGCAGGGACAATCCCTTGTAATACTTGAGGCCATGAAAATGGAACATACCATTAAGGCTCCCCTTTCGGGCATTGTTGAATTTAAATCGCTGATCCAGGATATGCAGATATCTGATGGTCAGACACTGATGACGATTAATAGCGGTGACACTGATGATTGATGCGATGACTGATGTAATTATTTATGAAGTCGGGCCAAGGGACGGTCTTCAGAATGAAGCAAATTTTGTTGAGACCGAAACAAAAATAGAGCTCATTAACAGGCTTTCGAAAACGGGCCTGATAAAGATAGAAGCAACAAGTTTCGTCTCCCCCAAATGGGTACCTCAGCTGGCCGATAGTAGCCAGGTAATGGCAGGCATTGAGCGCAAGGAAGGCGTTAGTTATTCTGCGCTGACGCCCAATCTAAAAGGGGCCGAGCTTGCGATAAAAGCAAATGTTGACGAGATCGCAATATTTGCTGCGGCATCGGAAAGCTTTAGCCAGAAAAATATTAATTGTTCCATAGAAGAAAGCATTGACCGCTTTAAGCCGGTAATGGAAATGGCCAAAGATCATAAGCTTAAAGTGCGCGGCTATGTGTCGTGCGTGACCCACTGTCCATATGACGGTGAAATTTCACCTGCCACCGTTTCTGATATCAGTGAAACGCTTATTAAAATGGGATGCTATGAAATATCGCTCGGTGATACGATCGGCAAAGCGGACCCCGCGGCTATTAAAAAACTTCTAAGAGCGCATGAAGCGGTGCTGCCGTTGCAGAACCTTGCCCTTCACTGTCATGATACTTATGGACGGGCGCTTGATAATATTGCTGCCGGTCTTGAAATGGGGATCCGTACATTTGATAGTTCGGTCGCCGGGCTAGGCGGGTGCCCTTATGCAGAGGGGGCTAGCGGGAATGTCGCGACGGAAGATGTTTTGTCGCTTGTAAATTCGCTTGGTCTTAATTCCGGGGTTGATATCGACAAAATTATCGATGTTGCTCTTTATATTTCAAAAAAACTTGGCCGCGCGCCAAATTCAAAAACAGCAGTTAAATAAAGGTTATAGTTATGACTTCCTACCCAACATTAAATTTCAATCATGGTGATGATATAAACATGCTACGTGACATGGTAGAGAAATTCTCATCTGCTGAAATTGCCCCACGTGCAGAAGAAATTGACAGCACTAATGAATTTCCTAATGATCTATGGCAAAAATTTGGTGAACTTGGTTTGCTTGGCATGACGGTCTCTGAACAATATGGTGGCACGGGAATGGGTTATCTTGCCCATACGATAGCGGTCGAGGAAATATCACGTGCCTCTGCAAGTGTTGGCCTTAGTTACGGCGCCCATTCAAATCTATGTGTTAATCAGATCAACAGAAACGGTTCTGAGGCCCAAAAGCAAAAATATCTGCCAAAATTACTTTCCGGTGAACATGTAGGCGCACTAGCAATGAGCGAAAGTGGCTCCGGTTCTGATGTTGTAAGCATGAAACTTAAGGCCCAGAAACAGGGCGACAAATATATTCTTAACGGCACTAAAATGTGGATCACAAACGGCCCTGATGCGCATACTTTAGTGGTATATACCAAAACAGATACCGCCGCCGGATCAAAAGGGATCACTGCTTTTATAATCGAGAAAGACTTTAAAGGGTTTTCAACGGCACAAAAACTGGACAAGCTTGGTATG
>Ga0233449_1001272_pt1 | contig 23689 bp, 21 predicted proteins | sample SI_124_October20_FD_183012 | JGI IMG/M metagenome (GOLD analysis project Ga0233449, IMG submission 183012) | Seawater microbial communities from Saanich Inlet, British Columbia, Canada - SI_124_October2016_200_MG | ecosystem: Environmental > Aquatic > Marine > Inlet | place: Canada: British... | reverse complement strand
CATTACGTTCGGCACCCGCGCGAGACCCGCCACCGGCGCGATGTCGCGGATGAAGTTGAAGCTCAACTTCGCATAGAGCGAGGCGTTGATGCCGTTGGCGGGATTGACCAGCAGCACCGTGTAGCCGTCGGGATCGGCATTCACCACGGCTTCAGTGCCGACATTGTTGCCCGCGCCCGGCTTGTTCTCGATGATGAACTGCTGACCCAGCCGTTCCGACAGCCGCTGACCGACCAGGCGCGCGAGAATGTCGGTCGCGCCGCCCGGCGGATAGCCGACCACCCAGCGCACCGGACGCGTCGGATAATCCTGCGCTAAAGCGCTACCTGTTGAGAGGAATGCAGCAAAGCCCATCGCGATCAGACCGATCGCGGCGCGTCGTGAAGCCATTTCCTGTTACCCCTTGTTTCTCCCCGGCTGCCGCGACTTGGCGCGCGGTCAGCATGTGTTGATGAACAACACACAAGCGTAACAAACAAAAACGGCAACGAACAAGGTGCGCCAGGCGCGCGGCGCGCTTATGGCAGCGCACAAGAGGTGTACCAGTGGAGTGGATTTGACATTCGCGACCCGTTTGCAGCGGGTTCACAACGCGAACCTCAAATCCAGAACTCCACCAGAAACATATATTTGCTAGTGGTCCTGCCATTCCAACATTCGCAAGAATGCCCGGTGAAACGGTATGCGAATGCTGGAATGGGACCACCAGATTACAGATAGTCCCGGAAATAATCCGACATGCTGTCGTCGTTGTTGGTCATGCCGAAGTCGATCGGCTAATCCAGCAGCAGCGCGCGCGCCTGCGTCTTGTAATCCGGCGACACGTCGTCGACGCCCGGAAGCGGCTGGCGCAGGATGTCCAGATAGGATTTGTAGTTGTCGAGCGTGCCGCTGAAAATGCAGTTGCACACGCCGGGATCGGCATAGACATACCGCGGCGTGCCGCCGGCCTTGTGAACCACGAAGCGGTGCGGCGGCAGTGCTTTCAGCGCGCGCTGATCCGCGGCGTCATTGGCGAACTGAATGCGGAACCCGGCCGAGCGCAGATAGAACGCGTTCTTCTCCAGGAACGGCTTGCTCGGCGTCACATGCTGCGCCGCCAGCGGCCACGCCAGCAAGGCAACAGCAAGAGCCGCCAGCAACGTGAGCCCGCGCCGTGCGGTCCGGGACGCCAGTGGTTGAAGGTTCATTTTCTGCAAGATCATCGTCTGGCTCATTGTCCGGAGCATCGTTGTGCGGAACATCATGGATCACCTTTGCAAGTCGCTTTCGCAAAACACCAGCAGGCGCATGCGCGATCGCTGCGTGGATTCAGTTGGCCCGGCCCTCCGGCTTCTGAACCGGAATGCCCATCGCAAGCGCGCTGTTGAGCGTGTCGCGCAGATTGATCGCGGCCGCGGTTGTCATGCGCAGATGGGCCACCGCCTTCACCCGGCTTGCGACCTTGCCATGCGGCGCGGAGTCGATCAGGCCGGTCGCCAGCATCAGGTTGAGCAGGCCGCCATTGTTGCCGAACGTCGGGCACACCTCGAAGAAAACAATCGGCGCGTCCATGACGCCTTCGATCGGCACGAAGTTCGGATCGGAAAGTACTGCGGGAGTGTCGGCCATCATGTTTCCTTGAATTGTGTCCGGTCGAATTGTGTCTGCGGTCCGGCTGCATCACGTCCGCGTTTACGATTTTGACGTTCGTGTGAAGCATGCATCGCCGCGCGCGGATTGTCTATTCAGCGGCACAAGATGTGGTGCGATTCCCGCTTCGAATCGTCAAAGTGCGCTGCGGTATCGTTACATGTTTGAAGAAAATGTGACTGGAGCTTTTCCAAATTCACATCACTGTATGCGCATTGCAATTCGCGATGCTGACTCACATCTGCCCCATTGCAGCAGCATGGTCCGCTCGCTCGCCGCAGGTGCAATCGCAGCTTCAAAACCAGTCTACAATTACACCTTGAAATACCCGAAGAGGAGAAGCGCATGGTCAATCGCCCACCGGAAACATTCGATCCGGATTATGTCGCTACGCTGAGAAAAATTCTCGACATCGCCGTCGAACAGATCGCGCAGGAGAACCGCACACCCGCGACCAAAGCGAAGATGGCGCAAACGATCGTACGCCGCGCCGCCGACGGCGTCACCGACGCAAACGATCTTGTCTTGAGCGCCGTGCGCGTCGGCGAGACCCGCGCGGCGTGATGATTGGTATGACTACGGTTCTTGCAACACATGCCGTTGTCCTCACCGGGCTTGACCCGGTGATCCATCACTCCAGCCCTTGAGAAAAATTTTGCGAAGAAGATGGATTGCCGGGTCAAGCCCGGCAATGACGGCAGAGCAAGCTGACGGCTCAGCAGCCGATAAACGCAGACTCGCCGGACAAACCTACGAACCCGACGCCGCGCTTTTCCGCGCGGCGTGCGGCGTTTCCTTGTCAAGCCGCGGCGCATTGGTCGCGAACTGCTCGTCCTGCGGCATCGACGGCAGATTGCCGCTGGTCTTGGCCTGATCGATCACCTGCGCCAGCAGCCTGAGCCCGAGCGGCGCCAGCGCCCGCTCCCACAGTTCGCGCGCGGTCTCGTTCTTCTTCACAAACACCCAGTCCTGCGCGGCGATCGCACCGGCATCAAGCCGCTCCGACAGATGATAGATCGTGCCGCCGGCGATCGCGTCGCCTTCCTTGATGGTCCACTCCACCGCGGCGATGCCGCGATGGCGCGGCAGCAACGAGGGGTGATAGCCGATGCCGCCATGCCTGGATGCTTTCAGCGCGCCTTCGCTGACCAGCGCATGGCTGTGCGCTGTGACGATGAGATCGGTGCCGGGCGCGATTTCCGAGGCCACGATCAGCTTCGGCTTCGCTTGCACCACGACCTCGATGCCGGCGGCGCGCCCCGCCGCGGCAAGGCGGTCCTCACCGTCGGCGACCACAACGCGGATCACCTCGATGCCATGACCGCGCATCATGTTCAGCGTCTCCACGCCAAAGTGGCGCGAGCCGGCAAGAGTTATTTTCATAGGATCACTGCCCCCAGGCCGTGAATGCTTCGTTGAACGCGCGCTCGCCCGGCGCGCCCTTCTCGATGGCGATGATCGAACGGCGCTGGTTGGCGTAGACCAGCGGAATATCGAACCACGACCGCTCCTTCAGAAGCTGCAGGTTGCGCGCCTTGTCGGCTTCGACATTCGACAGCCCCACCAGGAAGAAGCCGTCGGTCACCTTCACCGCGAGCCCGGCCAGCGGAGTACCGCGCGCCTGCTCGTTGGACTTCATCAACACGCCCGGCACGTTGGCGATGGTGGTACCGAAGTCCGGCGGCAGCACGAAGGTCAGCTCGGCGGTATGGCTCGCCGGCAGCGACGCGTCGGTGTTGCGGCGGATCGAGAGCGACATCTTGATCTTGCGTTCCGGAATATCGATGTCGGCACGCACGCCGATATCCGGCGGCTGGCCGGCGGGCACCTTGACGGATTCCGTGCGCCAGATCACCGAGCCGACATACTGCTTGCCCTGCGGCGCCGAGGGGTCCTCATCGTAGAGCACCACGCGCTGCGCCACCGGCGCAATCTGTTGCGAGCCGGGCTGGCCGACCCGATCGGTGATCTTCGGCCGCGTTCCCGACGCATCCTTCGGCGCGGTGTCGGTCTGTTGCTGTGCAGGCTTTGTGGTCAGCGACTTGATCAGCGAATAGGCTTTCGGCCCGCCCCAGATCGCGCCGCCGATGGCGATGATGCCAACACAGACCGCGATGGCTGTCTTTAGCGGAAATCCGCGCTTGGCCGTCTCGGGCTCGTCACGCGATTGAATGCGCGCGCGCGGCCGGTCATTCGGCTGATAGCGTCCGGCCTCTTCGGCGGATTCATCGTAGCTGTAGGGCGCCGGGCCGCGCTGATCGGGGAAATCCTGCGCCTGGCTGCGGCGCGCCGAACGGGTGGCGCTGCCGAGGTCGTTGGCATCCGCGACGACATCGCGCATGCCGGAGCCCTGCGGACCGCGGCGTGGCGCGCGTGCACCTTCCGTGAATTCGTCGAGCATGCGGGTGTCGTCGCTGCGCTGATCGCGCGCGCGGACGTCACGCATCGACGACGGCAGGCCCTGCTGGACCGGCGGCTGACCGCGGGTCAGCGGCGGCGGCTCATCACCGCGCAGGTTGCGGGGCGAACGCTGCTCAGGCGTTCCATTCGTCTCGGGCCGAGGGGCCGGCCTGCCCGGAACCGGCGGCGTGCTCCCGGTTCGCGTGCTGCGCGCACTTTCCCGCAGGGCGTCGCCCGGGCGCGGGCCATCGCGGCGGCCCGGCAGCGGCGCGCGCGGCTGAGCCGATGGCGGCGGCGCGGAAGGTCCCGGTGGCGGTGGCGGCGGCGGCGGCGCGGCCGATGGATCGCGCGGCGGTCCATTGGACTGAAGCGCGGCGGCACGACGGGCGGCATCGGCTTCGACCCGGCGCACCGCATCTTCGAGCGCCAGCCGCTCACGGGTGATTTCGGCTTCACTCAATGCGGGCTGCACGCCGCGCAGCTGGGAAATCAGGGCCGTCCGTGCGCGCTCATAGAGCGCACGACGTTGTTCGCCGGGAGCACTGGGGTCCAGTCCGGCGATGGCACGGGCTATGAGCGGATAGTAATCAGCCATTCTGGTCCAGTTTGCAGGATTCTCCCCGAACCCTGTACTTAAAAAACGTCAATCAACAGAACACAGTCAACACGCTACAGGCGATCTTTTGCGCAAGCACGGCCCGATCCGAAAACCGGGTCCCACTTTTCGGGGCCACGCTTATGCCTCAAACGGGTTTTGCACGAGGATAGTATCCTCGCGTTCCGGGCTGGTGGAAAGCAGCGCAATCGGGCAGCCGACCAATTCCTCGACCCGGCGAACATACTTGATGGCTTGCGCCGGCAGATCCGCCCACGACCGGGCGTTGGCAGTCGGCTCTTTCCAGCCTTCGATGGTTTCATAGATCGGCACGACGCGCGCCTGGGCGCCCTCACCGGCCGGCAGATGATCGATCTCCTTGCCGTCGAGCGTATAGCCGACACAGACCTGGATCTCGTCGAAGCCGTCGAGGATGTCTAGCTTGGTCAGCGCGAGACCATGAATGCCGCAGGTCCGGGCCGTCTGCCGCACCAGCACGGCATCGAACCAGCCGCAGCGGCGCTTGCGTCCCGTGTTGACGCCGAATTCCTTGCCGCGCTGGCCGATCAGTTCGCCGATCTCGTTGGTCAGTTCGGTCGGGAACGGGCCTTGCCCGACGCGAGTCGTATAGGCCTTGCAGATGCCGAGCACATAACCGACCGAACTCGGGCCCATGCCGGTGCCGGTCGCGGCCTGCGCCGCCACGGTGTTGGACGAGGTGACGTAGGGATAGGTGCCGTGATCGACATCGAGCAGCGCGCCCTGCGCGCCCTCGAACAGGATGCGCTTGCCTTCGCGGCGCTTGTGGTCGAGCAGGTTCCACACCGAATCCGCGAACGGCAGCACCTGCGGCGCAACCGCCATCAACTCGGACAGGACGTCTTTGCCATCGATCTCGGGCAGGTTCAGGCCGCGACGCAGCGCGTTGTGATGTGTCAGCAGGCGGTCGATCTTGTGCGGCAACGTATCGGGGTCGGCGAGATCCATCAGCCGGATCGCCCGGCGGCCGACCTTGTCTTCATAGGCCGGGCCGATGCCGCGCTGGGTGGTGCCGATGGCGTTAGCCTTGCTGGCGTTCTCCCGCACCGAATCCAGTTCGCGATGCAGCGGCAGGATCAGCGTGACGTTCTCGGCGATGCGCAGATTGTCGCGCGTGATGGACACGTCCTGGCTGCGGAGCTTGTCGAGTTCGGCGAGAAAGGCTTGCGGGTCGAACACCACGCCGTTGCCGATGACCGACAGCTTCGACGGCCGCAGCACGCCCGAGGGGAGCAGCGCGAGCTTGTAGGTCTTGCCGTTGATGACGAGCGTATGGCCGGCATTGTGGCCGCCCTGAAAGCGAACGACGATGTCGGCTTGCTCCGACAACCAGTCGACGATCTTGCCTTTCCCTTCGTCGCCCCACTGGGCGCCGACGACAACAACGTTAGCCATTTCCAGACATTCTCCCGCAACCCGCAAATCCGCTCGAATTCCAGCCGGCAGAATTCCAGCGCCTTGCAGCTTGGGTGGCGCGCTAGCGAGGCATGTCACCGGATAACGGATGCGCGCAGGGGACGCAAGCGCCAACGGGTATCGATGCTCGCGCCGAATGGGGTGCAAACCATTGATATCCCCAAATAATTCTGGATAGCCCCAGCCATCCTTGCAAAGTCTCCAATTCGCCACCGACATAAACAGCCTCGCACGGCGTTCTCCCGTCAAACTGCGGAGTTTTCACTCCTGGTTGAGGGGGGAGCGAGGAAGGCCCACCTGGCCTTCGCTTGACGGCGCCTGTCGGGATTGCTGCTTCGCTCGCAATGGCAAGGCGATGCAGGCAAGCGCCAATTCGCGCGTTGCCCGCATGGTGCAATGGAGCAATCCGGGATTGGCGGTTGTGACGGTGCGAAATATCGGCACAACTTGACGCACCCTCTTTCCCAAAGCCCCATGACCGTCGCCGATCCGCCCTTGCGCAAGCCCTCGCCGGCCAGTTGGCTTTTCAATCAGCCCTATTTGATGCTCAGCCTGATGTCGCTGTTCTGGGCGATGAACATCGTGCTCGGCCGTTTCGTCGCGGGTCATGTGCCGCCATTCGCCCTCACATTCAGCCGCTGGGCCGGGACATTTCTTGTACTCGTTCCTTTCGCCTGGCCCTACCTCGTGCGCGACTGGCCGGTGATCCGAAAGAACCTGCCGCTGTTGCTGCTGCTCGCGTTTACCGGCTTCGCGTTCAACAACGCGCTGTCGTACTGGGGCCTGCAACACACCCAGGCCCTGAACGCGCTGCTGATCCAGTCGTCGGGGCCGCTGTTCGTCGCGCTGTGGTCGCTGATGCTGTTCGGCGTGAGGCTGTCATGGATGCAGGCGGCCGGCATCCTCGTCTCGCTGCTCGGTGTGCTTGTCATCGTCCTGCGCGGAGATCTCGCCGCGCTGGCAGCGATCCAGGTCAACGCCGGCGACATCAGTTTCGCCGCCGCGCTGTTCGTGTTCGGGCTGTACTCCGCCCTGATGCCGAAACGTCCGAGGATCAATCCGCTGTCGCTGATCGCCTTCACCACCGGCATGGGCGCGGTGATGCTGGTGCCGCTGGTGGGATGGGAAATCTCCACCGGCGATCATTTGAAATTTGATACGCTCACAATATCGACGGTCGTGTTCGTCGTGCTGTTTCCCTCGACGCTGGCCTACATCTTCTTCAACCGCGGCATCGAACTGATCGGACCTAACCGCGCCGCGCCGTTCTTCCATCTGGTGCCGGTGTTCGGCTCGGTGATGGCGATCGTGCTGCTCGGCGAAAAGCCGGAGCTGTTTCATCTGGTGGGCTACGTGCTGGTGCTGGCGGGTATTTTCACCGCATCGCGGCGCGGATCGGCCGGGAAACGTCCCGCTTCCTAGTGGAGTGGATTTGACATTCACGCCCCCCCCCCGGCAGCGAGTCCTCAAGCGAATGTCAAATCCAAAACTCCACTAGAAACTTATATTTGCCAGTGGTCCTTTGATTCTAACATTTGCAGGAATGCCTGCTGAAACGGGGTGCGAATGTTAGAATCGGACCACTGACTGGCAATTCGCCAGGACTTCGCGCAATCTCTGCCCCAAGCGAACGGCGCAGGTCACCGATGACCTGACGATCGGCGCATAAAGAATCGACAGGGCGGAGACACCATCAATGAACTTTCTGAAATCAACGATTTCGCCAATGGCCGCGGCGCTCGCGGTTGCCGCAGGCGCTCTGGCTGCCGGACCGTCGTCCGCGCAGACGGCCTGGCCCGCGCCGGGCAAGAACATCACGCTGGTGCTGCCGTTCGCGGCGGGAAGCGGCACCGACAGCACCACGCGCCTGATCTCGAAGGAACTCGCCACCGGGCTCGGCGCCAACATCGTGATCGATAACAAACCCGGCGCCAACGGTTCGATCGCGGCGAGTTATGTCGCGCGTTCGGAGCCGGACGGCTACACGATTTTCGTCACGACCAATACGTCGCACTCGGCCAATCCGTATCTCCTGAAGAACATGACGTACGATCCGATCAAGGATTTCACGCCGATCGCGCGCACCGGCGACCTGCCGTTCATGCTGGTGATCAATCCCGAAATCCCGGCCAAGTCGGTCGCCGAACTGGTCGCGCTCGCCAAGGCGAATCCCGGCAAGTACTCCTACGCCAGCGGCAGCTCGTCGGCGATTGTCTCCGGCGCGACCTTCGCGACGCTGGCCGGCATCGATCTGCTTCACGTGCCCTACAAGAGTTCGCCGCCGGCGCTGACCGACGTGATCGCCGGCCGGGTCTCCATGATGTTCGTGGACGTGCCGACCGGCCTGCCGCACGTCAACGCCAATGCACTGAAGGCGCTGGCGGTGACCACGATGAAGCGTTCCGCGCTGTTGCCCAATCTTCCCACGATGGACGAAGCCGGCGTGAAGGGCTTCGACATCACGTCATGGCAGGGCTATCTCGGCCCCGCCAACATGCCGAAGGATATCGTGACGAAGCTGAATGCGGAGATCCGCAAGGTGATCGAGCGGCCCGACATGCAGAAGGAACTGGCCGGCCGCGGCATGGAGGCATTTTCCGGCACGCCCGAGAGCTTCGACAAGTTCCTGAAGGAGCAGCTCGTGGTGTGGGAAAAGCTGATCCGCGAAGCCAAGATCGAGAAGCAGTAGTTTTATCCCTCCCCCTTGTGGGGAGGGTGGCTGGCCCAAATCCTTTTATTTGGGCCAGTCGGGTGGGGGATTTTTAGAAGCACTGGCGGCGCTGGCCCCCCACCCTGACCGGCTATGCCGGTCTTCCCTCCCCACAAGGGGGAGGGAGAAGACGAACGCGGCCGTTAAGCCGCCCGCACCTTGCCGAGGAATTCGTCCACCGCCGAGCGCAGCATGCCCGATTGCTGGTCGAGATCGCGGGCGCTGGTAAGAACGACCGACGCCGCATTGCCGGTGGCCGAAGCCGCCGCGCTGACGCCGCCGATGTGATCGCTGATCTCGGCGGAGCCCGCCGCCACCGACTGAATGTTGCGCGCGATCTCCCGGGTAGCGGCGCCCTGTTCTTCAACGGCGCTGGAGATATTCAGCGTGATCTCGCTCATGCGCGCGATCGTCGCGGTGATGCCGCCGATCGACGTCACCGCATCGTTGGTCGTCGCCTGCATCGCTGCGACCTGAGCCGAAATCTCTTCGGTTGCCTTGGCGGTCTGGGTGGCCAGCGCCTTCACTTCCGATGCGACGACGGCGAAACCGCGCCCCGCCTCACCCGCGCGCGCCGCCTCGATGGTGGCGTTGAGCGCAAGCAGATTGGTCTGCGCTGCGATACTGTGAATGAGCTGCACCACCTCGCCGATCTTTTCGGCGCCGCTGGAAAGAACCTGCACCGTCGCGTTGGTGCGCTCGGCATCGGCCACGGCCTTGCTCGCGATCTCATTCGACTGATTGACCTGGCGGGAGATTTCCGCGACCGAACTGGACAGTTCCTCGGCGGCGGCCGCCACCGTACCGACGTCGTTCGATGCCTTCTCCGAAGCCGATCCCACGGTCGCCGCGCGGGCGCTCGCGTCCGTCGCCGAATGGGTCATCGATTGCGCTGTGGTCTGCATGCCGGCCGCAGACGATGCCACCGAACGCACGATACCGTTCACGCTGCTCTCGAATTCCAGGGCGATCGCATGCATTGCGTTCGTGCGTTCCTCCGCCGCCCGCTTCCGCGTCTCGGCGTCGGTGCTTTCAAGGTCACGCATGCGCAGCGCGTTGTCCTTGAACACCTGCACCGTCTCCGCCATGGCGCCGATCTCGTCGCGCCGGCCGATGCCCGGTATCTCCTCCTCAAGCCGGCCATCAGCCAGCGTCTTCATGCGCGCGCCGAGCTGGCCGAGCGGACGGGTAATGCTGCGGCCGATGAACCAGGCCACCGCGCCGGAAATCACGCCGATACCAAGGATCGCGGCGCCCAGCGCCATTGCGATCTGCATCAGCTTGGCGTCGAGGTCGTCGACATATGCGCCGGTGCCGACGAACATATTCCAGCCGGGAATTCCGGCGGCATAGGAGACTTTCGGGGCCAGTTCGGGCTGGCCCGGCTTCTGCCAAAAATAATGGATCGTGACGTCGCCCTTGGCGGCAACACCGTCGCGCATTTCACGGGTGGACTTGCGCCCGTTCACCTCATTGTCGAGATGGCTGGTGCCGATCTGCTTCGGATTGAGCACCGCAACCGCAATGCCCTCCATTGTGTAGACGAACATGTAGCCCGCGCCGTTGTCGTAAGTCATGTTCTGGACCCGCTGGACCCACTGCTCGATCGCAGCGTCCTTGGTCAGCTTCCCGGCATCCACCTGCTTCTGGTATCCGATGGCCATGTTCTTGGCAGTATCGACGATCGCACGGAGCTGCTCCTTCCGCGCGCTGAACATTTCGTTCTGCATCATGCGGGCGGCAAAAAAGCCTGCGGCACACAGACCAATCAGAGTGACGCACACCAGAACGCCCAGCTTCAGGGCAACGGGCCAGTTATTCAAAAATTTCACGCGGCTTCTCCGGGAAAATTGGCGCGGACGCGCCACAAGCAAGAAGTAAGAATTCACTTCCTTTATAGGAAGATTGTTGAATCTTTCTTACCCGTCGTCCGCCTGGCGCCCACGGCTGGCATTCGAGACACTGAGACAAAAAGGCGCGGCTGCCTTCCAGCAGCCGCGCCTGTTGTGTGTTCGATGGTATTCGATGCTTCCGGATCAGCACCGGAGGATCGCTCTCCTCAGCGGAGAGATTACGCCGCCCGCACCGCCGTGCCGGTCGCGGCGGCCGCCGCGCTGACGCCGCCGATGTGATCGCTGATCTCGGTCGATCCCGCCGCCACCGACTGGATGTTGCGCGCGATCTCCCGCGTAGCGGGCGCCCTGCTTTTCGACGGCGCTGGAGATATTCGGCCCTAAAAGGTCAGCACCTTGGCCTGCTTGACCTGCGGCAACGCCGCCACCTTGGCGAGAACATCGGCCGGCACCGCGCCGTCGACTTCGACCAGCGCGATGGCGTCGCCGCCCTGCTCGTTACGGCCGAGATGGAAGGTCGCGATGTTGATCTTGGCGTCGCCGAGCAGCGAGGCGAACTTGCCGATGAAACCCGGCTTGTCCTCGTTGGTGATGTAGATCATCGACTTGCCGAACTCCGCATCGACGCGGATGCCCTTGATGTCCACGAGGCGCGGCTTTCCGTCGTGATAGACCGTGCCGGACACCGACCGCTCCTGCCGTTCGGTCGTAACGGTGACCGTGATCAGGCTTTCATAGTCGCTCCGTGCGGCACGAGTCACCTCATCCACCACCATGCCGCGCTCCTTCGCCACCACCGGCGCGGAAACGACGTTGACGTCGCCCAGCATCGGCCGCAGCAGCCCGGTCAGCGCCGCCGAGGTCAGCGCCTTGATCTTCATGTCCGCGACCACGCCTTCATAGGTGATCGTGACCTTGGCGATGCCGGTCTCGGTCAGCTGGCCCGCGAATGAGCCGAGCTTTTCGGCCAGTTCAATAAAGGGCTTCAGCTTCGGCGCTTCCTCCGCCGTGATCGAGGGGAAGTTGACGGCGTTGGAGATCGCGCCAGTCAAAAGGTAATCCGACATCTGTTCGGCGACCTGCAACGCGACGTTTTCCTGCGCTTCCGTAGTGGATGCGCCCAGATGCGGCGTGCAGATGACGTTGGGATGACCGAACAGCACGTTGGTCTTGGCCGGCTCCTCCACGAACACGTCGAAGGCGGCGCCCGCGACCTGCTTGGAATTCAGCGCATCGACCAGCGCCTGCTCATCGACCAGACCGCCGCGCGCGCAATTGATGATGCGCACGCCCTTCTTCATCTTGGCGAGCGAGGCCGCATCGATGATGTTCTTGGTCTTGTCGGTCAGCGGGGTGTGCAGCGTGATGAAGTCGGCGCGCTTGAACAGATCCTCAAGCTCGACCTTCTCGACGCCGATGTCCTTGGCGCGCTCCGGCGACAGGAACGGATCGAACGCGATGACCTTCATGCGCAGCCCAAGCGCGCGGTCGGCGACGATCGAGCCGATGTTGCCGGCGCCGATCACGCCGAGGGTCTTGGCGGTGATCTCGACGCCCATAAAGCGGTTCTTTTCCCACTTGCCGGCCTGGGTCGAGGCATCGGCGGCGGGAATTTCGCGGGCCAGCGCCAGCATCAGCGTGATGGCGTGTTCGGCGGTGGTGATCGAATTGCCGAACGGCGTGTTCATCACGATGATGCCCTTGGCCGTGGCGGCCGGGATCTCGACGTTGTCGACGCCGATGCCGGCGCGGCCGATCACCTTCAGCTTCGTGGCCTTCTCGAGGATCTTCGCCGTCGCCTTGGTGGCGGAGCGGATCGCGAGGCCGTCATAGTTGCCGATAATCCCGGCGAGCTTGTCCTTGTCCTTGCCGAGATCCGGCTGGAAATCGACCTCGACGCCGCGATCCTTGAAGATCTGCACCGCGGCAGGAGACAACGCATCGGAAATGAGTACTTTGGGTTTGGACATGGAAGCTCCAATCAGAAATTTGGGGGGCGCGGCCGGTTCTGCCGCGTCTCGATGATTTCGTAGTGTTGGGATGTCGCGTCGAAGCGCGACAGCACGGCACGCGCCTTGTCAGGCACGACGCCTTCTTCGTAGTTCGGCCCGGCGAAGGCGATCACCGCGTCGAGCGTCTCGAACGTCATGATGGTGACGAACTCGACCTCCACGCCGGCATCACGCCGCAGAAGCTGAATGTCGTGGAAGCCCGCGACCTTGCGCGCGAGAATCCCGGGGAAGATTTCCGTCCGCAGCAGACGTTCGTAAACGTCTGCGTTCGCGGGCGTGGTCCAACCATGCCAGATGCGCGAGATCATGAGGGCCTCCGAAGCGGAGAACCCCTCCCCCATTATGGGAGAGGGAGACGTCATCTTTGGAAAATCACGCCGCCTTGGCGAGCGAAGCCTTGGTCTCGGCGAACGCCCAGTCGATCCACTGCGTCAGGACCTCGACGTCCCTGGCCTCAACCGTCGCGCCGCACCAGATGCGAAGACCCGCAGGCGCATCGCGATAATGCGCGAAGTCGTAACCGGCGCCTTCTTTCTCGACCGCAGCGACGAGCTTCTTGGCGAAATCCGCCTGCGCATCGGCGGACAGCGCCGTGATCGCCGGATCGACGACCTTCATGCACACCGAGGTGTTGGAGCGGATTGCCGGATCGGCCGCGAGGAAATCCACCCACGGCGTCCTGGCCTTCCAGTCCGCCAGCACCTTGGTGCTGGCATCGGCGCGCGCGATCAGCGCCTTGAGACCGCCAACAGACTTGGCCCAGTTCAGCGCATCGAGATAGTCCTCGACGCAGAGCATCGACGGCGTGTTGATGGTTTCGCCCTCGAAGATGCCGGCATTGAGCTTGCCGCCCTTGGTCATGCGGAAGATCTTCGGCAGCGGCCACGGCGGCGTATAGCTCTCGAGCCGGGCGACAGCGCGCGGCGACAGGATCAACATGCCGTGCGCAGCCTCGCCGCCCAGCGCCTTCTGCCAGGAGAAGGTCACGACATCGAGCTTCGGCCAGTCGAGCGGCTGCGCGAACGCGGCGGAGGTAGCGTCGCAGATCGTCAGACCTTCGCGGTCGTCGCGGATCCAGTCGGCGTTCGGAACCCGCACGCCGGAGGTGGTGCCGTTCCAGGTGAACACGATGTCCGAGTTCTTGTCGGCTTTCGACAGATCCGGAATCTCGCCGTAGCCCGCGTGGAGCTTGACGACGTCCTTGAGCTTCAATTCCTTGACGATGTCGCTGACCCAGCCTTCGCCGAAGGATTCCCATGCAATGGTGGTGACGGGGCGCGGCCCGAGCAGCGACCACAGCGCCATCTCGACGGCGCCGGTGTCGGACGCCGGCACGATGCCGATCTTGTAGTCGGCGGGAACTTCAAGCACTTCGCGCGTCAGTTCGATCGCGAGCTTGAGCTTGGCCTTGCCGACCTTCGCGCGATGCGAACGGCCGAGCGCTGCGTCCTTGAGATTTTGGGGGTTCCAGCCGGGGCGCTTGGCGCAGGGGCCGGACGAAAAATGCGGCACGTTAGGCCGCGAAGCGGGCTTCGCTACAGTCATCGTCTATCCTTCCAGATAGTGAGCCTCCCGTTGGGGGGAGGTGTCCCGCCGCCGTCAATATGGGAGCTTCCTGTTTTCGTCAAGAAACTTCGCCCTTCCCCGTTCACAAGGCTGGGATGCAACGGGACAAGCAGCAGTGACGAAGCGGCTCCCTCTCCCCGTAAACGGGCGAGGTAATAAAGGATCAAAGCCCCAGCACCTTCTCGGAATCCGCAACCCAGCGCCGCACCGAGGCATAGCCGTCGAGGTGAAAGCCGCCTTCATGGGCGACGCGGGTATAGGCCAGCAGCGCCACGTCCGCGAGCGACAGCGCGTCGCCGACCAGAAACCGTGTGTCGTGAAGCTGATGCTCCATTCGCGCCAGCGCGAAGTAACCGCGTTTGACCTTCTCGGGATCAAGGTCGCCCTGCGACTGGCCGAGGTAGAACATCTGGAAGCGGCAAACCGCGAGGTAAGGCTCATGGCTGTACTGTTCCCAGAACAGCCACTCGTCCATTTTCGCCGCGAGAAAGGCCTCTGCGGGGATCAGATCGGTGCCGCGCGCCAGATAACGGATGATGGCGTTGGATTGCGCCAGCGTGCGCCCGTCGTCGAGCTCCAGCACAGGCACCTGCCCCGCCCCGTTGAGCTTGAGAAACTCCGGCGTGCGGCTTTCATTCTTCAGGGTATCGATCTCGACCCAGGTGTAGCGGCGCGAAAGCCTGTCACACACCCATTTCACCTTCAGGCAATTACCGGATTTCAGGTCACCATAGATTTTCATGACCGCACCTTCCCGATGGCCGCCGCCTTGAGACGAACGACAGCACAACAGGCGATACGGCCCCTGTCAACGACAGGAACCGCAGGAATTGCGCAAGAAAAAATTGCAGACGACGGATCAATCAGAACCGGTAGCCGAGACCGCCGCGCACGGTATTGATGCTGGTATCGATGGGGCCGACGAACTTGAGATACTCCCACTCGCCGCGCATGAACAGGCCGCCGGCGAGCATCACATCGACACCGAGACCCGCTGCATAACCGTAGATGAAGCGATTGCTCTGGCCTTCGGTCTGACTGACCGAGAAAGGAACAACAGTGTTTGGAGGAGCAATTTGCACTTGCGTGCCCGAAACGGTCGCACTCTTAAAGACGTCGGCCCGGCCGAGCGAAACACCGCCGAACGCATAGGGCAGGAAACTGCCCCAGGCGTATCCGGCGCGCGCGCGGATCGATCCCATGTCCTTGATCGTGAAACTCGACTTGGCGGAATAGTCCACGAAGTTGGTAGAACCTCCCGCAACGAAGAACCGCGACATCGTGCCTGAATCGCTACCGCCGAAATTGCCATGCATGTAATTGGCTTCAATGCCAAGCACGACGTCATCCCACTGCGAGTTGTAGCCGACGAAACCGCCGACGCCATCGCCCCGCTGCGATTTCCTGCCCATGACCGGCCACTCGGAAACCCGGCCAACGTTTTCGATCGCGGTATTCACCAGAAGTTTGGCTACGATATCCTGCGTCGTGCCGGCGAAATTCATATCCGACGAACCGGTCCCCGCCTGTCCGCCGACGTAGAAGCCCTGCCATCGCGGGATCACTCCGTCGCGAAAGCCTCCGCGCAGGACCGGGAGATCGGTCAGGTCGGGCAAGTCCGCGGCATGCGCGCCGTGCGCCGCCGTAACCAGAGCCATCGCCAAAACAATTCGACGCATCACGAACTCCGTCATAAACGCTTAACTACGTTCGATGATGCCGCGTTAACCTTAATCAATCGTTCCCGCCGCACGCTTCGCACAAAAGAAACGGCGCGCCGCGCCAAAAAGAAAACGGCGCGGAAAGATCCGCGCCGTTGAAGTTGTTCCGGAGGGAAGAAGAAAAATTCCGATCAGCCCTTGCGCATGAGCGGAGGCATCGGCGGCGCGTAAACCGGAGCCGGATCGAGCGCCCAGCGCACGCCGAACTTCAGATCGTGCGAGGTGATTTCCTTGAACTGCATGGGAACGCCTCGGGTGAAACCATCATAGGTCGAGACCGCTCCGGTGGTGCCGTCGCCGAGATTCATGTAGCTGTAACCGAGTTCGATGGTCATCGCCGGATTGACCTTGTAGGCCAGACCAGCGTGAGCGGCCCATGCGAAGTTCCACTTGGATGCAGCAGGCGCGCTGGCATAACTCGCAAACGGGCCGCCGAAGAAGGGCACACCGCCGGCATAGCCAATATTGATCGCACCGTTATCCGTGTAGTCCGCGATACTGACGCGGGCCATGCCGACGCCGGCGCCGATGAACGGCGTCACGCTCCACCAAGTGCCAAGATCGACATAGCCATTGGCCATCACCACCCACTCGGACTTGGTGCCGGTGTAGTTGTTCACGCCGTCGCCAATGAGACCGCCGCCCGCAGGGAAGGTTATGAGATCGGTGCCCTTGAAGTTCGAATTGCCACGGTATTGACCGGTGATGTCACCGCGCAGCCAGTTATTGAACTGGTAGCCGATGCCGATCTGGTAGATACCCGCGGTATCGAACGAGCCCGTCTGATTGAGTGAGAGAAGGTCCCGCGCGTTGCGGTTGTCGCCCATCTCGAAGCGCTTCACCTTCTGATTGCTGAATCCGATATCGCCGCGCAGATACCATCCGCCGAAATCTTCGACCGGAGGCGGAATGTAGGGCGGCGGCATCGGGAGATCGGCAGCGAAGGCCGCCGAGGAAAGCAATGACGCCGCTCCTGCGGCAAGCAAATTCTTCAGAGTACGCATTGGGTCCGGTCCTTTCGTCCGGTGAGGCAAACGCAAGTCCTCACTCACAAAACTCATGGCCGGACGATGCCATCAAATGCTTAAGCGGCACTTAACCCTAATTCTTAACCGCGATTTTTAATCTGGCTTAAGCAAGACGGTAAACGTTTACACAACGCGCGCGGCGGCGCGCGCCACAAATCCTAATGATGTGTTGATGGGTGAGTCAGAGATGCTGACGAAGTGACGGCCATGGCCACATGGTCACGACTTGCATTCGTCATTGCGAGGAGCACTTGCGACGAAGCAATCCAGAATCTGTGACAAAGACTGGATTGCTTCGCTTCGCTCGCAATGACGAAGCGAGCGTCAGAGCTTGCGGCGTTTCATCTGCGGCAGGAAGATTGCGAGCAAACCGATCGCCGGCAGGAATGCGCAGACCTGATAGACGAAGTTGATGTCCTTCCAGTCCGCGACCTGACCGAGCACCGCGGCGCCGATGCCGCCGAAACCGAACGCCATGCCGTAGAACAGTCCGGAGATCATGCCGAGGCGGTGCGGCATCAGCTCCTGCGCATAGACGATGATCGCGGGCGTCGCCGACGAGATGATGAAGCCGATCACGATGCTCAGCACCGCATTCCAGTAGAGATCGACGTAGGGCAGCGCCAGCGTGAACGGCAGCGCACCGATGATCGAAAACCAGATCACGTACTTGCGGCCGAAGCGATCACCGAGCGGACCGCCGAAGAATACGCCGACCGCGCTCGCGCCCAGAAACAGGAACAGATAAATCTGAGACGCCTGGGTGCTGACACCAAATTTTTGCATCAGAAAGAAGGTGTAATAGCTGCCGATGCTCGCGGTGTAGAACGTCTTCGAAAACAGCAGCACCATCAGCACGGTGAGCGCGACCATGGTGCGCGCCGAAGACGGCCCGTCTTCCGGCAGGGACGTATGAGCGCCCTTGCGCTGCGCGATGCGCGGCTCGTACCAGCGCCCGATCTGCCACAGCACAACGATCGCGAGCGCCGCGACCAGCGAGAACCACGCGATGCTGCCCTGCCCGAACGGCACGATGATCAGCGCCGCGAGCACAGGGCCGATCGCCGTGCCCAGATTGCCGCCGACCTGAAACACCGATTGCGCCATGCCGACGCGGCCGCCAGACGCCATGCGCGCGATGCGTGAGGATTCCGGATGGAAGACGGCGGAGCCGGTGCCGACAAGGCCGGCGGCCAGCAGGATCACCCAGTAATGATGCGCGACGCTGAGCAGGATCAATCCCGCAAAGGTGAAGCCCATGCCGAGCGCGAGCGAGAACGGCTTCGGATACTTGTCGGTGTAGGCGCCGATCACCGGCTGCAACAGCGACGACGTGAACATGAAGGCCAGCGTGATCATGCCGATCTGGCCGAAGTCGAGCGCGTAGTTGTCCTTCAGGATCGGATAGACCGACGGGATCAGCGACTGCATCAGGTCGTTGAGGAGATGCGAGAAGCTGATGGCGCCGATGACGGCGAAAGCAGGCGCGGCCGGCGCCGGCGCCGCCGGTGCATCCACGACGATAGGTGCAACAAGGGTGTCTTCAGACAAAATAACGGGCTTGTTCACGGCAGCTTCCCGGCAAATTCAAAATCGAATGCACCACGAAATACAAATCCAGCGGCAATCCCACCAGTCGCGATTGACCATGGCTGATGTGCCGGATTGGCGAGACTGCGGCGGGAAAAGGCCTGCGTCGTCCCGGCGAATGCCGGGACCCATAACCACGAAGCCCTCAATTGGGCCACGTGATTTGGACATCCTTTCGCAACACAACACCGACAGGGAGTGTGGGTCCCGGCATTCGCCGGGACGACATCGGGTTTTACGCCGCCGCCGATGCCGTTCCCAGGGCCGAGACGATCATGTCGACGGCTTCCTCGACGAGGTCGCGGTTGTCGCCCTCGCCCATCACGCGGATGACCGGCTCGGTCCCGCTTGGGCGGATCAGCAGACGGCCGCAGCCGTTCAGGCGTTTCTCGGCATCGACGATCGCGGACTTGACCGTCGGATTGTCGAGCGGCTTGCCGTTGCGGTAGCGCACGTTTTTGAGGATCTGCGGCATCGGCTCGAAGCGGTGGCAGACTTCCGAGACCGGACGGCCCAGGCGCTGGACCACGGCCAGAACCTGAAGCGCTGCAACGAAGCCGTCGCCCGTGGTCGCGAAGTCGGACATAATGATGTGACCCGACGGTTCGCCGCCGAGGTTGTAGCCACCCTTCAGCATCTGCTCGAGCACGTAACGGTCGCCGACCGGCGTGCGCAGCAGTTCGATGCCCTGCTCCTTCAGATAGCGTTCCAGACCGAGATTGGACATCACGGTGGCGACGATGCCGGGCTTGGCCAGCCGTCCATCGTCCTTCCAGCTCTGCGCGATCACCGCGAGAAGCTGGTCGCCATCGACCACATGGCCGCGCTCGTCGACGATGATGACGCGATCGGCGTCGCCATCGAGCGCGATGCCGATGTCGGCACGCATCTCGCGCACCTTGCGCGACAGCGCTTCCGGCGAGGTCGAACCGCAATCCTTGTTGATGTTGAAACCATCCGGCTCGACGCCGATGGAGATAACGTCAGCTCCCAATTCCCACAGCGCTTCCGGCACCACCTTGTAGGCTGCACCGTTGGCGCAATCGACCACGACGCGAAGGCCGTCGAGGCTGAGATCGCGCGGCAGGGTGCGCTTGGCAAATTCGATGTAGCGGTCATGGACGCCGTCGATGCGGCGGGCGCGGCCGAGACTGGCGCTCTGGGCGAGCCGCTTGTCGAGGTTCTCGTCCATCAACTGTTCGATCTGCGTTTCGACATCGTCGGACAGCTTGAAACCGGCAGGGCCGAACAGCTTGATGCCGTTGTCGTCGAACAGATTGTGCGACGCTGAAATCATCACGCCGAGATCGGCGCGCATCGACTTGGTCAGCATAGCGACGGCCGGCGTCGGCATCGGGCCGAGCAGCAGCACGTCCATGCCCACCGAGGTGAAGCCCGCCACCATGGCGTTCTCGATCATGTAACCCGACAGGCGGGTGTCCTTGCCGATCACCACGCGATGACGATGGTCGCCGCGCTGAAACACCAGCCCGGCCGCCTGCCCGACCTTGAGAGCCAGCTCAGGCGTGATCAGACCATTGGCGCGGCCACGAATGCCGTCGGTCCCGAAATATTTGCGCACCATGAATTCCCCCGCTCCGCCGCGTCTCCGGCCAGGTCCCCGTAAAGCACCTGTTTGGCTCTGGCGAACGCCCCATTATAGCGGAGAGCAGATTATAAAGCCTCTGCGGGCGGGAATCCTTCAAATAATATGATGAATCATTACCGCCGGGCCAGATACGGAATTCGACGTATCTAATTGATAAGAATAGAGTTTTATATTTCCATTCCTTCATGAGAGACAGATGCTCCCCGGAAAGCGGTGGGCGACATGCCAAAGCGCATACGAAAGCGGCGGGTGAAATAAGCCGCGTCAGTAAACCCGCAGGCACCGGCGATATCCCCAATCCCCATCTGCTCGTGCCGGATGTCGGTCAGCATGCGCCGCGCCTTCTGCAACCGCAATTCAGCGACACGCTCGGTGAAACCGCATCCGCTGTCCTGCAGGAGAGTCTGCACGTAACGGGCTGAAAGCCGCTGCTGTCTCACGATCGAATCCAGCGAAAATTCCGGATCGTCGAAATGGGCCTCGATCTGCGCGAGGATCGTCCGCAGGCGGGCCGCGCGCAAGCCGCGCATCCGCGCCAATTCGATTCCGTCGCGATTCGGGCCGATCGCCAGAGCGATCAGATCGAGAAGGGAATTGCCGATGTGTTCGGCCAGAGCCGGATCATCACCAGCAGTCCCCTCTTCGGAAAGAAAACGCGCATAGCGCTGCAAATGCTTCATGGCTTCGCTTTGCGAATCCAGAGGCATGGCGACCAGATCCTCGACATTGCGCACGAGGGATCGCAGACGATGGCGCTCCACCGTGAACGCCGTCCAGAGATGGTCTTTCCCGTGCCGGCAATCGCCTGGCTCATAGTAATTCAGGAGAGCCGACGTGCCCGGCTGCACCACAAGCTCGCGGCCGCACTGATGGACTTCAATCGGCGAATGTCCGCAGTTGAAGAACAGAAACAACTCGTCGCGCGCATCCCGCCGCAGCTCATGCCGCGTCCGGCGCGCGCGTATCAGGGCTCCTTCGAACCATCCGGTCGCCACCGGGCCGAACTGGGCAAACTCAAGACGTGCGGTGAAAGGCCGGTCTTCCGCGCGGGTGAAGTCAAGCAAGCCGTATTGCGCCGAGTACAGATCGCGCCACAAACCAAAGCGCTGGCGGTCATCAAAAGCGGCTGGCAGTTGATCCGACGAAAAAAGCATCTTTCCCGTCATGTCGCTCGTTCCTTTTTCGTGACGGGCCCAGAATTGCCAGACGTTCGCGGAGTTGAAAGCGCAATCTGAAGCAAGCCGCTGTGGCAATTTATCACTGCCGTCCGCCGCTGTTTCGCATGACGCAAGAATCCAACTCGATTGCGCAATCGTCCGCATGTACGTGGCGCGGAGGTCACACATACGGGAAACGCGCCGCGTGTGCGCAGCAGTCCGTATCTGTTGCGGCGATGTGCAAGTGTCCCGGCAATATCCGCCTTAGGGTGCTTCCGACTGCTCCCGTCCGGAGCTCTTCTCAGGAACCGCAAATGATTCCACGCACACCACACCCGACGGCGATCGCGCTGCTGCTGTCCCTTTCCGGAACGACGCTCGCCAGCGCAGCCGACCTCGCGCCGGTTTACAAGGCTCCGCCGTCTGTACCCTCATGGTCCGGCTTCTATGCGGGCCTCAATGCAGGTTATGCATTCGGCGATGCCCACACCGCGCTGCCGTTCAACGGTCCCGCAGTGACATCCACCTATGACGGCTTCATCGGCGGCGGGCAGATCGGATTCAACTGGCAGACAGGCGCGGCAGTTTTCGGACTGGAAGCAGACATCCAATATGCCGACGTCAAGGGAAGCGAAATCCTTCCGGGCACAACGGTCACCGCTTCGAATACATTGGACTGGTTCGGGACAGCGCGGGCACGCGCCGGTTTCGCATTCAACAGCGTACTGCCTTATGTCACTGGCGGCTTTGCCTTCGGACGAAACGCCTATCAGTTTACGGATATCACAACAGGGAACGGGGCCGGAGGCACGGCAACACATACCGGATGGGCGATCGGCGGCGGGATCGAATTTGCCGTGCGCGAAGCATGGAGCCTAAAGCTCGAATATCTGCACGTCGATCTTGGAAGTCAGAATACCGTTAGAGGCATTCCCTTCGCCAATGAGGTCACTCCCATCGACCTCAAGTTTGACCTTGTGCGCATGGGCGCGAATTATCGCTTCTGATGCGACGCATCACACGAAAAAGGGCGCTCCGTTCCGCGGAGCGCCCTTTTCTGATTCCGATGTCGGACCAGTGACTGCAGCCGATCGGCCATTGCTGGTAATATAATACAGATCAACTCTTCCGCTTGATGTCCTGATCGTGCCTGGACGGCGGCGGCTGGGTGACATTCACCGGATCGGAGCCCGGAAATGATTCCTCCAGCCCCTTCTCAAGGGCATCGTCGAGCTTCTTTTTCTCCGGGTCTTTCGGCTTGTTGTCGTTTTTCGGCTTGGTGTCGGCGCCGGCCATGATCTGCTCCTGCGTGGGTTCGCGGGGTCAAACGTCCGGCGACGACCCATGTTCCGGCACAGATCAGCGCGGCTGGCCGCTCACTTTTCGGCGTCGGGCTCGACGTGCTGGTCCGGCTGGGTCAGCTTGACCGGGTCGGAGGCGGGGAAGGTGTCCCTCAAGGCTTCATCCAGCTCTTCGTCCAGCTTGCGCTTTTCGGCTTCAGCCTTTTTGACGGCTTCCGGATCAGCCTTTTTCGTGGTCATGACGATCTCCCGGGCGGGCGGCTGTTTGCGCGCGCCTCAACCATGATAGATGATCGTCTCAATAATAAATTCAATGACGTGAGGATGCGTCCATGAAGAACATTACCTGCATCGAGGACCTGCGGCAGATTCACAAGCGCCGCGTGCCGAAGCCCTTCTTCGACTACGTGGACGGCGGCTCCTATGCGGAAGAAACCCTGCGCGCCAATATCAGCGACATGCAGAAGTACAAGTTTCGCCAGCGCATCCTTGTGGACGTCTCCAAACGCGAACTGAACACCACTATCCTCGGCGAGCCCGCCGCGATGCCGCTGATCCTCGCGCCGGTCGGCTCGACCGGAATGCAGTATGGCGACGGCGAGATCTACGCCTGCCGCGCAGCGCAGGCGCTCGGCATTCCCTACACGCTCTCGACCATGTCGATCTGCTCGATCGAGGACGTCGCGGCGAATGTCGACAAGCCGTTCTGGTTTCAGCTTTACGTCATGAAGGATCGCGGCTTCGCGAAATCACTCATTGAACGCGCCATCGCCGCGAAATGCAGCGCCCTGGTGCTGACCGTCGATCTGCAGGTGCTCGGGCAGCGCCACGCCGACGTCAAGAACGGCCTGTCGGTGCCGCCGAAACTGCTGACGCTGAAGAACATCATCGATTTCGCCACCAAACCTGCATGGGTCTCGGGCATCCTCAAAGGCAAGAGCCGGAATTTCGGCAACATCGCCGGTCATGTCGCAGGATCGCAGGATCTCGGCTCGGTTTCCGAATGGGTCGCCTCGCAGTTCGACACCACGCTGAACTGGAAGGATGTCGAATGGATCCG
>Ga0233449_1001270_pt1 | contig 23719 bp, 23 predicted proteins | sample SI_124_October20_FD_183012 | JGI IMG/M metagenome (GOLD analysis project Ga0233449, IMG submission 183012) | Seawater microbial communities from Saanich Inlet, British Columbia, Canada - SI_124_October2016_200_MG | ecosystem: Environmental > Aquatic > Marine > Inlet | place: Canada: British... | reverse complement strand
TCCAACAGCACAATCAAACTTGTCATATCAAACCGGAACAGGCGATGGAACTACTACTCCTATAGCTACATTGAGTAGGACAGCTCCTACCGATCAATCTATTATGGTTATGCTAAACGGCGTAACGCAAGTTCCTGGCACAGATTATTCAGTTAGTGGAACCACGTTGACATTTACAACAGCTCCAGCGAATGGTGAGAATATCCTTGTTTATTTCTTGGGCATTGCAAGTAATATCGGTGTACCTTCTGATGGTACAGTATCTACTGCAAAGCTTGGGGATGCTTCAGTAACACAGGCAAAAATTCATGGTGATGTTATCCTTGGCGGTACATCTATTGGTAACAATAATGTTATCCGAACCAATACTACAACTATTACAGCAAACGCAACATTTTTGAGTAATACGAATGGTATGTCTGCTGGCCCAGTATCTATTGCTTCTGGTGTTATAGTAAGTATGACTAGTGGTTCAGTTTGGACAATCGTTTAACTTAACTATAATCAAAAAGGATATATGAAATGTCAACATTAAGAACACAAAATGTCCAACCGCTAGACGGTGAGACTACTATAACACTGGGGGCTTCAGGAGATACAGTTGCATTAGCCGCTGGTGCAACAGCTACAGGTTTTGGCGGTATTACAAAGAGTGCGAGTGACCCAGCAGTTGATACAAATCCTAGTGGTGGAGTTGGAACGGTATTTCTTAATACTACTACTGGTGCGATGTATTCTTGCACAGACGCTACTGCTGGTGCAAATGTTTGGACTCCTGTAGTGCCTCCAACATATATGTCGGCAACAGGCGGGACAATAACTACTGACGGAGATTATAAGGTTCATACATTCTTGAGTTCAGGAACTTTTACTCCTAGTGTTGGAAATGCCGTCGGTGTTGGCGCTACGGTTGATTATTTAGTTGCCGCTGGTGGTGGTTCTGGTGGTGGTGCTGGTGGTGGTGGTGCTGGTGGGGCGTATGCATCCACATCACAGGAAGTCACGAACACAGAATACATAATCACAATTGGGGCAGGCGGGGCTGAAGTATCAACTAGCATACGAGGCAATAATGGTGTTAATACTTCGTTTGGGTCTATATTTACAGCTATTGGCGGTGGCGGTGGAGGAAATTTTAATACTGCCACAGACGGTGTTAGTGGTGGTAGTGGTGGTGGTGGTGGCTGGAGCAATGGGGCAACAGCTACTGGAGGAGCAGGTACTGCTGGGCAAGGATATGCTGGTGGTAGTAATACAATTGGCACTTCAAACCCGTACCAGTCTGCTGGTGGCGGTGGTGGCGGAGGAGTTGGACAGAATGCGGTAACTAATTTAATATCGGGTGCTGGTGGAATTGGCCTAGCTACAACTATTACAGGATCATCTTTATACTTTGCTGGTGGTGGGGGTGGTGGCGCTCAGCATGGCACATCAGGAACAGCGGGAGCCGGTGGATTAGGTGGAGGTGGCGGCGGCGGTATTTATGGCACATCAGGAACAGCGGGAGCTGGCGGTGGCTCAGCTTTAAATACTGGTGGTACTGGTACGATAGGCATACCAACTAATAGAGGCGGTGCGGGGGGGGCTAATACTGGTGGCGGTGGTGGTGGCATGGGTATCTCTGTTAAATACGGTGGAGCAGGCGGTTCAGGCGTAGTAATCATTAGATACAAATTCCAAGCATAAATAAAATAACTAAATAACTAAAAAGAACTAAAGGAGAAAAATAACAATGAGTCATTTCGCAGAAATTAATTCAGACAGCGTAGTACAAAGAGTAATTGTTGCTGAGCAGGACTTCATCAATAGTGGTGCTGTCGGCGATAGTTTTAATTGGGTACAAACATCTTACAACGGTAACTTCCGCAAGAATTATGCAGGGTCTGGTTATACTTATGATAAAACTAGGGATGCGTTTATCGCACCTCAACCTTATGCTTCTTGGACTCTAGTTGAAGCTACTTGTCAATGGGAAGCACCTACTGCTTATCCTACAGACGGTAAAATGTATCAGTGGGATGAAGATACTACTGCATGGGTTGAAGTAACAGCACCAGAGTAAATCTATCTTAAAACTAAACTAGCGTAATATAAAATAAAAAGGATTTATAACTATGTCAGAACTAAAAACAAATTTGATAAGCCCATATGCGGGGAATACCGTGACATTGGGTGAAAGTGGTGATACTATTGCATTAGCCGCTGGTGCAACAGCCACTGGTTTTGGCGGTGATGCAAATATTACAAGGAGTGCAAGTGATCCAGCAGCTGATACAAACCCTGCTGGTGGTGTTGGAACAATTTGGGCAAACACAACTTCCGGTGAGATGTTTGTTTGTACGAATTCTACGGCAGGTGCAAATGTTTGGGTTAATACTGGTGAAGGCAGTGGGAATGTTCCTAATCTATATATGTCTGCAACAGGCGGCACAATAACTACAGACGGTAGTTACAAGGTTCACACTTTTACTGAATCTGGTACTTTTACCCCGACTTTAGGCGATGTGGTTGCGGGAACGGTTGTGGATGTGCTTGTAGTTGCTGGAGGCGCATCTGGTGGTAGTGATCTTGGTGGTGGGGGTGGTGCTGGCGGTTTAATTTATAGTACTAGTTTCACTGTATCGGAATCGGCAATTACAGTAACGGTGGGTGCTGGTGGTGCACTTGCAACGGGTACTGTAAGAGAAAGTAATACTCAGGGTAATAACGGGGCTGACTCTGTGTTTAGTTCCTTAACTGCGATTGGTGGTGGTCATGGTGGCTCATATTGGGCTGGTAACGCTACTTATCATAATGGTGGAGCAGGGGGTTCGGGTGGTGGCTCTGGGCCGGGTACTAGTGGTTCTGGAAGTGGTGGAGCAGGAACAGCAAGTCAAGGTAATGCTGGAGGTGCTGGTGGTTATGCAACTACTTATCATTCAGGTGGCGGGGGTGGAGCAGGTGCAATAGGAGGTAGTGTAGTCGGAAATGGAACAACTTCTGGTTCAGGTGGTGTTGGATCATCTAATGATATTACAGGGACATCTACTTTTTATGCTGGCGGTGGAGGTGGTGGGGCGTATACCTCTGGAAATGCTGGTGCAGGGGGTAATGGTGGTGGCGGTCAGGGATTCGATACTGGGGCAGTAGCGGTTGCGGGTACTGTGAACACAGGAGGAGGCGGTGGTGGTGGTGGGTATACGGGAACTGTGTATCATGGCGGTGCCGGTGGCTCCGGTATAGTAATAATCCGATACCAATTCCAAGCATAAATAAAATAAATAAAACCAAGATACATAATCATAATTAAACAAAGGAAAGAATAAATGTCAGAATTAAAAGTAGATAAACTAAGCCCTAGGACTGGCACTGCCTTGACTTTGGGTGATAGCGGTGATACGATTACGTTGGCTGCTGGTGCAACCGCTGTTGGTTTTGGCGGTATTACAAAGAGTGCAAGTGATCCAGCAGTTGATACAAACCCTGCTGGTGGAGTTGGAACAGTTTTTCTGAATACCACAAGTGGCGAGATGTACTCTTGTACAGACGCTACGGCTGGTGCTAATGTTTGGGTTAATACAGGTGAAGGCAGTGGGAATATTTCCACTAGTGGGAATGCTCAATCTTATATGTCAGCCACAGGCGGGACAATCACAACTGATGGTAGTTATAAGGTTCATACATTCTTGAGTTCTGGGACTTTCACTCCTTCTATCGGAACTGCAAACTTTGGAGATTTTGTAGAGTATTTGGTTATTGCTGGTGGTGGTTCAGGTGGAACATATACGTCCGGATCAGGTTACGTTATAGGAAATCAAGGGAGTAATTCTGTATTTTCGACATTTACTTCGATAGGCGGGGGGTATGGAGGGAAATACAATGGTATTGATGGTGGGCCGGGTGGCTCAGGTGGTGGTGGTGGGTATGGTACGAGTACTGGAGGAGCGCCTACTGCCGGACAAGGATTTGCTGGTGGTGATGGTGGGCCTTTCCCGTCTGGTGGCGGTGGTGCTGGTGCAGTAGGAGTTAACGCTACCTTAGGTGCTCAAGGAGCATCTGGTGCAGGTGGAGCTGGTTTAGCGAGTAGTATTGATGGGTCATCAGTAACAAGGGCTGGTGGCGGTGGTGGCGGTGCACATAATAGTGCAGGAGCTGGCGGTTTAGGTGGTGGAGGAGCAGGAGGAGCAGCCGCTAATGGCACAGCTGGCACTGTCAATATGGGCGGTGGTGGTGGCGGTGCTGACGATGGCGGTGGTGCTGGGGCTGGTGGTGGCGGTGCTGGTGGTTATCTTACTGCTTCTGGGGCTACAGTAACATCATCTGCATATTCGGTTACGGTAGGTGGTGGCGGTGCAGCGGTTGGCTCCGGTACTGGAACGTCTGGTTCAGGCGGTTCAGGCGTAGTAATAATCCGATACCAATTCCAAGCGTAAATAAAATAAATAAAACCAAAATCAATAAACTAAAAGGAATATATAAATGTCAGAAATTAAAGCAAATAAAATAAGCCCTGCCTTTGGGACTGATGTAACTATGGGAGACAGCGGTGATACGTTTACTATTCCTGCGGGTGCAACGATTGTAAACAGTGGTACAGCAACTGGTTTTGGCGGTATTACAAAAAGTGCTAGTGACCCTGCAATTGATACAAACCCCGCTGGTGGTTTAGGCACAGTGTGGGCAAACACGACAAGTGGTGAGATGTTTGTTTTAACAGACGCAACTGCTGGTGCTAATGTTTGGACAAACACAGGTGATGGTACTGGTAAAGTGGCACCACCTTATATGTCAGCCACAGGCGGGACAATCACGACAGACGGAAATTTCAAGGTTCACACTTTTACTACTTCTGGAACTTTTACTCCTACTCTTGGGATTGATGTAACTGTTGGTGATAAGGTTGAATATCTTGTAATTGCTGGTGGAGGAAAGGGTAGCTACGGGGGCAGAGGCGGCGGAGGTGGTGCTGGAGGTTACAGGACAGCGTCCGGCTTCTCATTATTGGAACAGGCTTACACGGTTACAGTCGGTGCGGGAGCATCGACAAGGCAGGGTGGGGACTCAATTTTTAGTTCTATTACTTCTTCTGGAGGCGGTGGTGCTGGAAAGCTTGCGGCCGAAGGTTGGAACCAAGCGTATGCTGGTGGTTCTGGTGGTGGTGCTTTCACTGGTGGTACGGCGGGAGCTGGTAACACTCCTTCCACTAGTCCCTCTCAAGGTAATGCTGGTGGTTTAGGGTACGATGGCGGTGCTGGCAATCAACAGGGTGGCGGTGGTGGTGGAGCAGGTGCAGTCGGAGGAGCTGCAGCAAGTCTGAATGGTGGTAACGGTGGAGCAGGATTGAGTTCGTCCATTACTGGTACTGCTATTTTTAGAGGTGGCGGGGGTGCTGGTTATACTTACGGAGCTGCTAACACAGCAATTGGTGGTAATGGTGGTGGTGGTAATGGTGCGTATGCCGCAGGTGGTGGAGGAGACGGTACAGCAGGTTCTGTCAATACAGGTGGCGGTGGTGGTGCTGGTAGTACAGCTAATGGTTTAAATGGCGGTTCAGGCGTAGTAATAATCCGATACCAATTTCAATAAATAAATAAATAAAACCAAAAAAAAAGGAATAATTAAATGGCACTATCAAAAATTACAGATTCAATGATCCCAGCTTTGACTGCTTCTAAACTAACTGGTGCTCTACCTGCAGTTGATGGTAGTGCTTTAACGGGAATAGCAGATGGCATTACAAAAAGTGCAAGCGATCCAACAGTATCAACTAACCCTGCTGGTGGTTTAGGTACAGTTTGGTTGAACACAACTTCCGGCGAGATGTTTTCTCTCACTGATGCTACTGCTGGTGCTAATGTTTGGACTCCTGTAGCGCCTGCAACATATATGTCCGCTACTGGCGGGACTATTACTACTGATGGTTCTTACAAGGTGCATACTTTTAATTCTTCGGGAACTTTCACTCCTACTGTTGGGAATACCGGAACTGTTGGCGATACGGTTGAATATTTAGTTATTGCTGGCGGTGCTGGTGGAGCTATTCAGCATGGTGGTGGTGGCGGTGCTGGAGGTTATCGCACAGCAACAAATTTTACTGTTACCAACACAGCTTTTGCTGTTACTGTCGGAGGTGGGGGAGCAGCTTCTGGTAATACTGGTAATGGTACGGGATTGCCCGGTTCAAGTGGGAGCAACAGTGTATTCAGTTCTATTACCTCATCTGGAGGTGGTGGAGGAAATTCTTATAGACCTAACAGTACTGCTGTGAATGGAGTTGCTGGTGGCTCTGGTGGCGGTGGTGGTAATAATACGGCTGCTGGTGGATCATTTCCAACTGGGGGAGCAGGTAATACTCCTTCTACTAGTCCATCTCAGGGTAATAATGGGGGACTTGGATATGGACAAGGGAAAAATCTTGGTGGTGGAGGTGGTGGTGCTGGAGCCGCAGGAGTAAATGGTGCAACTAGTGGTGCTGGTAATGGTGGAGCAGGAGCAGCTTCATCAATAACAGGATCGGCAGTGACACGAGCCGGAGGAGGTGGCGGTGGAGCGTTTCACGATGATATTCAATCTACTGGTGGAGCAGGAGGTGGAGGGCGTGGCGGTAATAATAATGGGGTTAGAGTTGCTGTAGCTGGAACAACTAATAGCGGTGGTGGTGGAGGAGCTAGTGGTGCTTATGCAGCAGTAGCAGGAGCAGGCGGTTCAGGCGTAGTAATCATTCGATACCAATTCCAAGCGTAAATAAAATAAATAACAAAGGAAAACAAATATGTCTCACTTCGCAGAAATCAATACCGACAACATCGTACAACGAGTAATCGTTGCTGAGCAGGACTTTATCAACTCAGGTGCAGTTGGTGACAGCTTTAACTGGGTACAAACAAGTTACAATGGTAACTTTCGTAAAAACTACGCAGGGTCTGGCTACACTTATGATAAAACTAGAGATGCGTTTATTCCCCCTCAACCATATGCTAGCTGGACTCTAGTTGAAGCTACTTGTCAATGGGAGTCTCCAACACCTATGCCAACAGACGGTGAAATGTATACTTGGGATGAAGATACTACTGCATGGGTTGAAACAGCAGAATAAATATTATAAATACATTTAACAATGAATAAATATTAAGAGTTGAAGTGATTCCAAATCACAGGTTAATGCATTGGTTAGAAACACTTATTGAATATAAAATAAGTTTCAAAATTTAAAAAAAGGAATAAATAAATGACACAGAAAGTTTCAAGTTCAATGTTAGCCTCTACTGGCACATTACCAGCATGGGATGGTAGTGCTTTGACAGGCTTAAGTGATGGTATCACAAAAAGTGCGAGTGATCCTACCGTTTCTACTAACCCTGCTGGTGGAGTGGGTACAGTTTGGGCAAATACCACCTCTGGCGAGATGTATATTTTAACAGACGCTACTGCTGGTGCTAATGTTTGGACTAATGTTGGGCCGGGAACGGGCAATGTTTTTCCGGTTACAACAGCATCCGGTGGCACAACCACAACGTACACAGCCACAGTGGATAGTTTAGATTATAAAATGCACAGATTTACCTCGTCAGGTTCTTTGGTTATATCTGCTGTCGGGCTTACTGGCCTTGATGTTCTTGTTGTTGCGGGAGGTGGAGGTGGTGGGGCTGGAATTAATGCATTGAGTAATGGGGCTGGTGGGGGTGCTGGTGGACTACGTTGGTTCACGTTGCAAACGCCTACTGCATCTACTTACACAGTCACTATAGGGGCGGGAGGTTCTTCTAACTCTAATGGGGCAGTTTCATCTTTTATTGGCACTGGGATTAGTATTTCTGCGTCAGGCGGGGGTGCTGGGGGTTCTGGAGCAGACATTGGAAACGCTGGTGGATCAGGCGGTGGTGCAGCGCACAATTCTGGGACTGGTGGATCAACAACAGGCGCAGCAGGTAACGCAGGATCATACACTCCAGTAGAGGGTTATGCTGGTGGCGGTAGTGATTCCACAAATAATGTAGGTGGTGGCGGTGGAGGCGCAGGAGGGATTGGAGGCAATGCCGTAGCTAACTCACATGGCGGTGTTGGAGGCATAGGAGAAGATAATTTCCTAGATGAAAGTTCCGTAGCTTTTACTCAAGCAGCTACTACTCAAATGCTAACAACCGCCAGTGTTGGGGTTTTATCGTCATCAATTAGATATATAGCGGGTGGCGGTGCTGGAGCCGGTGCGCAGGGGGGCTCAAGTGGAGCGGGTGGATTAGGCGGTGGTGGATTTGGCCCTCAGTCGGCAGGTGCTGCTCAGGGCGGGGCTGGCACTGTTAATACAGGCGGTGGAGCAGGGGGATCAGTTCACGTTAACAGTACTGCTGGGAATACTGGTGGATCAGGAGTAGTATTAATTCGTTATCGTGTTTAAAATTAATTTATAAAAGGCTAAATCAATGTCTCACTTCGCAGAAATAGATTCAGACAGTATCGTTCAAAGAGTAATAGTAGCAGAGCAGGATTTCATCAATAGTGGTCAAGTAGGTGACAGCTTTAACTGGGTGCAAACAAGCTACAATGGTAACTTCCGTAAGAACTACGCTGGTACTGGTTACACTTATGACAAAGCTAAAGATGCTTTCATAGCTCCTAAGCCTTATCCAAGCTGGGTACTAGTAGAAGCTACTTGCCAGTGGAAAGCTCCAGTAGATTATCCTAGCGATGGAGAGATATACACTTGGAATGAAGACACAACTGCATGGGTTGAAACAGCAGAATAAATATTATAAAGACTGATTCAAAATTAAAAAAGGAATAAATAGATGGCATCAATAGGCAAACAAGACTCAGGTAAAGCAGAGTTAGAAAATAGAACAGTTGACACAATGGTAGGTGATGGTTCTGCTACTACTTTGGTGTTGTCATCCGCTCCTATATCTATAAATAATGTATTAATTTTTATTAGTGGGATAATGCAAAGGCCAACTACAGATTATACGCTTTCTGGTTCAACCATTACTTTTTCAGAAGCTCCTATTGCTGGCCTTAAAGTTGTTGCTATCACTGGAGGCGGTGAACATATTGGTATTCCTTTAACTAAACTTGGCACTGATAAGTTTATGGATATTGCGGTAACTGATGCTAAGATAGCATCAGGTATTTCTGCAAGTAAACTAACAGGTGCTCTGCCTGCAATTGACGGTTCAGCGGTGACGGGTGTAAGTGGTGCTAATGTTTCTGGTGTTGATACTGTTACTACAAGTGATCCTGCAATTAATACAAACCCAGCAGCTGCTGGTCATATATGGTTGAATAGGACTTCAGCTGAAATGTTTGTTTGTACTGATAATACAGCAGGTGCTAATATTTGGATTAATGTTGGCGAAGGCACTGGTAGTGTACCTTATATGACTGCTACCAATACGAATGGTACAGAAACAATAGACGGGAATTATAAAGTAGTAACTTTTAATACTTCTGGTTCTTTTACCCCTTCTATTGGTTCAGATGCATCTGTTGGTGATAAGGTTGAGTATTTAGTGGTTGCTGGTGGTGGTGGCTCTTCATCTAATCAGGCTGGTGGCGGTGGTGCTGGTGGTTATCTTGCAGCAACTAATTTTACTGTTACTAGTACTGCAATAACTGTTACTGTTGGTGCTGGTGGTGTAGGGGTAGCTAGTAATCAGACCCCTAATAACGGTGGTAATTCAGTGTTTGGTTCTATCACTTCTACTGGTGGCGGTGGAGGAAGTCCGGCACAACAAAATGGTTTATCTGGTGGTTCTGGTGGTGGTGGTGGTGTTGAATCTTCATCAGCTGGATCGGCAAGCCCAGCTGGTCAAGGGTTTGCTGGTGGTACTGGTGCTGTTTCTTCTCCCAATGGTGGTGGAGGCGGTGGTGGAGCCGGGGCAGTAGGAACTAATAATGGTGGATCAGGAGCTTCTCATGGTGGTGTTGGTTTAGCAAATGATATAAAAGAAACAGGCACGAATGTATTCTATGCCGGAGGCGGTGGTGGAGCATCCCACACTGGTCAGCCCGTAAGTAATGGTGGCAATGGTGGTGGTGGTATTGGTGGAATTTTTACTGGCGCACCAGGCAACGGGACAGTAAATCTAGGTGGCGGCGGTGGTGGTCAACAGGCCGGTAATTTAAATGGCGGTTCAGGCGGTTCAGGTGTAGTAATCGTCCGTTACAGATTCAAGTAAAAAATACATTATAAATATATAATAAACCATCAAATAAATAATATAATAAAAAGGATTAACAAATGGCATACTTAGGTGCAGGATTAGATGCGGTCAATGAGACTCTATCTACTATTAATATGGTATGTGATACGATGACGGGTAATGGTGTGATGACCACGAAGGTTTTAGGTTCTCCAACTGCTCCAGGCTCTGTAAATAATGTGTCTGTTTATTACGATGGCGTAGCACAAACTCCAACTACAGATTATACACTTTCCGGTTCAACAATTACTTTTTCAGAAGCTCCTGCTAGTAACGTCAATGTAGTGATACTAAGTTATGCTGATGAGTTTTCTAAGACAATATCTGATAATACAGTATACACTGATGTTATTGAAGATTCAGCAATTACTAATAATAAGATTTTAGGAATTTCTGCAAGTAAACTTACTGGTGCTCTACCTGCAATTGATGGTTCAGCGTTGACAGGTGTATCTGCTATAGACCCTGTATTAATAAATGAAACAAGTAACCCTACTGTTTCTTCAATGACTGCAACGGGTAATGGAGTTGGAACAATTTGGGTAAATAGCACAACAGGTGCAATGTTTATTTGCACAGACTCTACAGTAGGTGCTAATGTTTGGCTTAATGTTGGTGCAGGTAGTGGGAGTTTTTATCCAACACCTACTGGCGGGACAGTTGCTACGCTTGGTGATTTTAAGGTTCATAGTTTTACTAGTAGTGGGACATTTAATATTTATGAAATATCGGATGTTATCGGTGGTGTAGTTGACTATTTAGTACTTGGTGGTGGAGGCGGAGGTGGTGCTACCGCTGGTGGTGGCGGTGGTGCTGGTAGACATCTTTCTGGTTCAAGTTTTGCAGTAACCGCACAAAACTACACAATAACAGTCGGTGGCGGTGGTGCTCCGGATACCAATGGCGAAGACTCAGTATTTTCCACAATAACAGCTATAGGTGGTGGTGCTGGTGGTACGGTAGCTGATAATGGTAATAACGGTGGATCAGGCGGTGGTGGTTCTTTTAACGGTTTTAGTGGTGGAACAGGTGTTTTCAACGGTGGAAATGGTGCTGGAGTAAGTACTTCTGGTTGTGGTGGTGGTGGCGGCGGGGCTGGTTCTGCTGGTACTAATGCTGTTTCTGGCCAGGCAGGAAATGGTGGAAATGGAGTAGCAAATTCAATAACTGGTATTTCTGTCACAAGAGCGGCCGGAGGAGGCGGTGCAGGAAATGCTAGTGCTAATGGAGGAACTGGTGGTGGAGCTGGAGCAGGAAATGGAGGAAAATATTCCACTATTTCAGGTGGTGCAGGTTTAGCTAACTCAGGAAGTGGAGCTGGTGGTGGACAAAATCTCAACGCGGTCGGCGTTGAGATTGGTGGTTCTGGAATTGTCATAATTAAGTACCGATTTCAATAAATAACAAAGAATTAAAGGAGAACAATCAATGAGTCACTTTGCAGAAATCAACTCAGACAACATAGTACAAAGAGTAATCGTCGCAGAACAAGATTTTATCAACTCTGGTTTAGTCGGCGATAGTTTTAACTGGGTGCAAACAAGTTACAATGGTAACTTTAGAAAAAACTATGCAGGGTCTGGTTATACTTATGATAAAACTAGAGATGCATTTATCGCACCTCAACCATATGCTAGCTGGACATTGGTAGAAGCTACTTGTCAATGGGAAGCACCTACTGCTTATCCTACAGACGGTGAAATGTATACTTGGGATGAAGATACAACTGCATGGGTAGCAGCAACAGAATAAATCATTCAAATAACCGTCAATGAAAAATAATAAACATTAAAGGATTATCAAATGGCATATATAGGAAAAAACTTAGCCGGTGTATTGAAGGAAAGTAAAACCGTTACCACAATGATAGGTGATGGTTCTGATACTACACTGACCCTTTCTGATTCTCCCGGCTCAGTAAACAATGTATTACTTTTTCTTGATGGAGTGCGGCAAACCCCAGTTACAAATTATAATGTATCAGGAACCGCTCTTACATTTTCCACAGCTCCTGCAGCTGGTGTTAATGTTGTTGCTGTTGTTGGTAATCATTCAGGAGTTGACACAAAAAATCTTTCTGTAACATCACAAAAAATTGTTGATGGAATGGTAACTGATTCTAAGATAGCAACAGGTATTTCTTCTAGTAAAATTACTGGTGCTCTACCTGCTCTTGATGGTTCAGCACTTACTGGAATAACTGCAGCGGCAACACCGATATTCAAATCAGCATCTGACCCGACAATCACTTCAAATAAAACTCTTGGCCAGCTTTGGTCAAACTCCACTTCAGGCGAAATGTATGTTTGTACAGACGCTACCACGAACGCTAATTCTTGGATTAATGTTGGTGATGGTAGTGGTAGTGTTCCAGCATATATGTCCGCAACTAATACAAATGGTACAGAAACAACGGACGGAGATTATAAAGTAGTAACTTTTAATACTTCAGGTTCTTTTACCCCTTCTATTGGGCTAGATGCAACTCTTGGCAATAAGGTTGAATATTTAGTTATTGCTGGTGGTGGTGGCGGCGGCCGAGGTGGAAATCGTGGTGGTGGTGGTGCTGGTGCAGGGGGTACGTTGGCAGCATCAGGTTTTACTGTCGCAGATGGAACCTATACTATAACGGTTGGTGCTGGTGGGGTTGGTATTCCTAACCAAACGACAAATGGGGCGAGTGGTAATAATTCTGTATTTTCAACCATTACAGCATTAGGTGGCGGTGGTGGCAGGTCTGAAAGTATCAGTGGAAATATTGATGGTGGTTGTGGTGGTGGTGGTGCAGGGTCTACTGTGACAACTGCTGGAACTGGTAGTCAAGGCGGTAATGGTGGAACAGGAATTAATGTTGGGCCTAAATATGGCGGTGCTGGTGGTGGTGGAAAAGGAGGAGTTGGTGCAAATGGCACGACTACTGTAGGTGGTGCAGGTGGTGCAGGTTTATCAAGTTCAATTACAGGTTCCGCAGTAACAAGAGCAGGTGGCGGTGGTGGTAGTATCGGATATTCGGTTGGTGGTGGTGGTGCTGGAGGTTCTGGTGGAGGCGGAGCCGGAACATATTCTGAAACACCGAATAATGGGGGAGTTAATCTTGGAGGCGGTGGTGGTGGAGTAGGAGGTAGTCATCTGATAGGTAGCCAGAATGGTTCATCTGGCGGTTCAGGCGTAGTAATCATCCGATATAGATTTCAATAAAACTCAATAGATACCAATAAAAAATTATAAATATAATAAACATACTCACAACATTTCAAAGGATCGAATAATATGTCACTAGTCAAGAGTACATTAACTATAAATGCATCACCAATACTATCTCCTGATATTCAGTTTTCCAGAAACTCTTCTGCTACGCGGTTAAACAATATTGGTTTAGTGGAATTAGTAGATGCTAATGAAATTAGAGTAGATTATTATCCTAATGATATAGGACATATTAAAGGATGGTTGCTTGAAGAAAGTTCAGTAAACTCCTTATTGCAATCTACAGATTTCAGTACAACTTGGATCACTACAACTGCTGCTCAAACAAATAATACTACAGTTACGACTAACTCTTTAAGATCACCTGATGGCAGTGCAAACGCAGATACGGTGGCTTCATCAGCAACAGGGACAGGCATTACAGCTGTTCGTCAGCAGGGATTGACATATACTAATGGACAAACCTATACTGTCTCAGTGTGGGCAAAGAAAAAAGGTTATAATTTCCTAGAGATTTCAAATAAAGACGATGGTACTAGTGGGATGACATTTTCTAAAGTGTTTAATCTTTCTACTGGTGCTCTTGGTTCTTCTGGTGGAACGGTTGATAGTTCTGAAATTATGGAATATCCAAATGGATGGTATCGCTGTCAAGTAACATTTACAGCTAATGCAAGTACCGATACAGAAGTTTATTTCAAGGCAAGAAGCGATGATGCCGTTTCTACTACATATAGTACTACCAGCGGTCAAGGTATTTATCTTTGGGGAGCACAATCTGAAAATAAACCTTATGCTACTTCCTATATTCCTACTACTACAGTAGCAGTTTCGAGAGCAGCTGATGTTTGTTTTTTGTCAAGTCTGTGGAGTAAGTGGAATATGGATGTTGGTATATCTTTATGGATGGAAGGTGCTCATTTAAATACTACTGAGACAGTAGCACCAATGTATCATTATCAAGATGTAACTAATACAAATTGTGTATCATTATTTAGTAATGCTAAATATTCTGTAATTTCTGATAGTACTCAGCAGCTGGATGCAGCACAATATGATGCTGGTTTTACTTCAGAAAGACATATTAACTTTATTAATATTTTAGCCGTTGCACCAAATCGTGTACATGCTGCACTGAATGGTTCTCTTGCACCTAATTTTCCAGATACAAGTATCAATCTTCCATTGAAATCTGCTGGTAATGATTTTCTTATTAAGTTTTTTCATGGTACTGGATTAAACTCTGGTAGTGGTTGGTTGAAATCATTCAGAATATATTCAAATATTCCTAGTGATTTGGATTTGCAGAACATATCTCTTCGCGGTCATCAAGATGCTGAGACTATTGCAGTAACTGCTGTACAAATCCTTGATGGTACTATCTCAACTCAGAAACTTTCTGATGATTCAGTAACTGCTGTTAAAATTCTTGATGGAACAATCGTAACAGCTAATATCGCAGATGGCGGAGTAGAGACAGCAAACATCGGAGATAACCAAGTAACCAATGCAAAAATAGCTACAAACGCTGTAACAGGAACAGAGATTGCTAATAATTCAATTACATCAGCACATCTTGGACTTGATGTTATTGTTGCCGAAGATATTGCTAACAACGCAATTACGGTTGCTGAACTTCAAGACAATTCAGTAGCAACTTCTAAGATTCAAACAAACGCAGTTGACGGTACTAAGATTGCAATGGGTAGTGATGCTGCCGGTGACGTTCTTTATTACAATGGAACAGATTATGTTCGATTGCCTAAAGGAACATCGGGACAAGTATTGACTCAAGGTGCAGTTGCACCTTCATGGGCAGCTGATTCTACAGATGTCGGAGGTACTTCTGTTGGTGGTGACTTAACAGGTACAGTAGCAAATGCACAGATTGCAGCTAATGCAGTCGGTTCTCCAGAGATTGCAGCTAATGCTGTAGGGTCAACCGAGATTGCATCAGGCTCAGTTGGTATTACAGAACTTGATGTTACAGACGGAAGCAGTGGACAATACCTTTCTACAGATGGTAATGGTGTATTGTCATTTATTACAGACCAAACAGATGTCGGAGGTACTTCTGTTGGTGGTGATGTTACAGGTATAGTTGCAAATATTCAGATTGCAGCAGATGCAGTTGGAACTCCAGAAATTGCAGATGATGCAGTAACAGTAGATCAACTTGCTGCAAACGCAGTTGTAACAACTAGTATTGTTGATCTAAATGTTACGACAGGAAAAATTGCTAACGATGCAGTAACAGCTGATAAATTGTCAGATCATCCTACAAATGATGCATTAAGAGCTGTTACAACAAATCATATTAAAGATTTGAATATTACTGAAGGTAAACTTGCAGCAGGTGCAGTTACAGGAACTAAACTTGCAAATAATACAGTAACATCAGCTCATATAGTTGATGCTACAATTACTGATTCTGACTTGGCAACAAACTCTGTAACTCAAACTAAAATTGCTGCACTTGCAGTTAATGGTTCTAGGATTGCTGCAAACGCTATTACAACAAGCAAGATTGCTGATAACCAAGTAACGATTGGTAAACTTGCAGTAACGGATGGCACAGTTGGTCAAGTATTGACAACAGATGGTAATGGTACATTGTCTTTTTCAAATGATTCTACAGATGTCGGTGGTACTGCAGTCGGTGGTGATGTTACTGGTACAGTTTCAAATATTACGATTCCTGACAATACCATTACGACAGCAATGATTGCAGCAGATGTTATTGTTGCTGAAGACATTGCCAACAACGCAATTACGGTTGCTGAACTTCAAGACAATGCCGTAGCAACTGCTAAGATTCAGAATAATGCTGTTGACGGAACTAAGATTGCAATGGGTTCTGATGCTCGTGGTGATGTTCTTTATTACAACGGAACAGATTATGCACGATTGGCAAAAGGAACATCTGGTCAAGTACTTACGATGGGTGCAAGTGACCCCTTGTGGTCAACAACAGATATCGGCGGTACAGCAGTCGGCGGTGATGTTACTGGTACAGTTTCAAATATTCAACTTGCTGCAAATGCAGTTGATGGAACACATATCCAACTTGGTTCAGATGCAGCTGGTGACGTTATGTATTATGACGGAACCAATTATGTTCGTCTTGCAAAAGGTACAGCTGGTCAAGTATTGACTCAAGGTGCATCTGCTCCTTCATGGTCTGCTGATTCAACCAATGTTGGTAATACGGCAGTTGGTGGTGACTTAACAGGTACAGTAGACAATGCACAAATTGCACCTAATTCAGTTGACGGTACACATATTGCTCTGGGATTAGATGTTGCTGGTGACATAATGTATTATGATGGAACTAGTTGGGTTCGTCTTGTAAAAGGCGTAGACGGTGAAGTTCTAACACTTGCAAGTGGATTACCATCATGGGATGCTGATTCAACGAATGTTGGTACAACTGCTGTTGGTGGTGATGTTACTGGTACAGTTTCAAACATTACAATTCCTAACAATACCATTACATCCGCAATGATTGCAGCAGGTGTTATTGTTGCACAGGATATTGCGTTAAACGCAGTTAATGGAACACATATTGCAATGGGTAGTGATATAGCTGGTGATGTTCTTTATTACAACGGAACAGATTATGCACGATTGGGTGCAGGCACAGCTGGTCAAGTATTGACAATGAATGCTGGTGCAACTGCTCCTGAGTGGGCAGCGGATTCAACCAATGTTGGTAGTACTGCAGTCGGTGGTGATGTTACTGGTACGGTTTCAAACATTACAATTCCTGTTGGTTCGATCACTTCAGCAATGTTAGGTCTTGATGTTATCGTTGCTGAAGACATTGCTAACAACGCAATCACGGTTGCAGAACTTCAAGACAATGCAGTTATCACATCAAAGATTACTGATAATGCTGTAACGGGTGCGAAGATTGCAATGGGTAGTGATGCTGCTGGTGACGTTCTTTATTACAATGGTACAGATTATGTACGATTGCCTAAGGGTGGTGCTGGTGAGGTTCTTACTATCAATGCTGGTGCGACTGCTCCTGAGTGGGCAGCGGATTCAACAAACACCTCTGGAACTTCTGTTGGCGGAATGATGTTTGGTACGGTTAATAATATTTCCATTAGTGCTGGTGTGGTTACACCTACGATGTTGTCAGCAACTGGGACTGCTGATAGTACAACCTTCCTAAGAGGCGATGGACAGTGGGCAGCAGTTACAATGACTGAAACTGATCCAACAGCAGTAACAATGGCAATTGCTCTCGGTTAATAAAAACGGGGGGATAGAAATATCCCCCTTATAAACCTTATAAATACTTGATAACATATAAATAATACGGGAGATAGTAATGAGGAAAGTACGGGAGATAGTAATGAGGAAAGATATTCTTTTAACATCTAGTAGGGGTGAAAATGATTTAATGAAATTTTTACCCTTTTTGACAGATGTGGTCATAGGTACGTTTGATGATAGACAGTGGTGTGTTGCTACTCCAGAATACGGATTTAATCCATTCGGTAAGTTGTTAAAGTCTCCTGCTACCTACCATGCAAAAGGACATATCCTTGAACATAAAAAATATTATCATGGTTTTTTTGCATCACTAAATTGCACAGAAGATTTTTATAATAAGCATAAGAAAAACTTAGATAAATATACAGTAGAAGCAGAACAAGTGATTCGCGACTTTCAGCCAACTTGGCTATAAAAATTTAAATAGTCTTATGTTTATTTATGACAAACATTATAAAAATAAAACGAAGTGAAACATCTAATTCGATACCAACTACTAGTGACATAGCAGTTGGTGAGATTTGCATGAACATTGCAGATCAAAAGTTATATACTAGAAAATCAGATGATTCAATAGTTACAATATCAGATGCTACTGTAGGTAAGGCAGCGTTAGAACTAACATCAACAGACACTAGTTCTGCTGCAGGCCCTGTATTAGATTTATACAGAAATTCATTTTCTCCATTTGACTCTGATGCAATCGGAGAAATTAAGTTTCAAGGTGAAAATGATAATAGTGATAAAGTAGTATTTGCAAAGATAACCAGCAAGATATCTGACGCATCTGCTAATAGTGAAGATGCTATTATAGAATTTCACGTGCAAGAGAATGGTTCTAGTGGAGCAGTTATACAGATTAAAGGTGATGGTATTCATATAATGTCTGGGAATAAAATTACATTTTCTGATGGAACATCAATGTCAACTGCACCAGCAGGATCAAACGCTGTTACGATGGCAATCGCATTAGGGTGATAAACAATAATTTAGAAAAAGGAAATAAGTAATGACAACAAAAATTACAGGTGATAACTTAGTTGCTTCAAGTACGATGCCTGCGTGGGATGGTACGGCTTTGACAGGCGTAGAGAGTGTTACAAAGAGTGCTAGTGATCCAGCAGCTGATACAAATCCTGCTGGTGGTTTAGGAACAATTTGGTTGAACACAACTACAGGAGAAATGTATTCTTTAACAGACGCTACGGCTGGTGCTAATGTTTGGATTAATACAGGTGACGGTACTGGAAGGCTACCAGTACAAAATTATATGACTGCTACCAATACGAATGGTACAGAAACAACGGACGGAAATTATAAAGTGGTAACTTTTAATTCTTCGGGAACTTTCACTCCTACTATTGGATCAGCAGGGTTTGGAGATTTTGTAGAGTATTTGGTTATTGCTGGTGGTGGTGGTGCTGGATCGAATCGTGGTGGCGGTGGCGGTGCTGGAGGTTATAGAAATAGTTATAGTACTGAAACTTCTGGTGGGGGTGGTGCTAGTGAAACTGTACTTACTGTAACTAACACAGGTTTAACTGTAACGGTTGGAGGTGGCGGTGCTGGTTCTGTTCATGGTAATGCGGAGGTTAACGGAACAAAAGGTTCTAATTCAGCATTAGACACTATAATATCCACAGGTGGAGGGTTTGGTGCAGGTCGGACAACGAATACAGGCGGTGGGCCGGGTGGTAGTGGCGGTGGTTCTGGTTCTGGGGAAGGCGGTACATCCACTGTGGCAGGTGCGGCCTCTCCAGCCGGTCAAGGCTATGCTGGTGGTAATGGAGCTGGTACTAGCACATCGCCCGGAGGTGGCGGTGCTGGTGCAGTTGGTGGTAACGCTACTACTCAGCCGGGAGATGGTGGAGTTGGACTTGCAAGTTCAATCACTGGCTCCTCAATATTCCGAGGTGGTGGTGGAGGAGGCAACTCAGATGCTGGCTCTCCGACATGGGGAGAGGGCGGTAATGGTGGCGGTGGTGAGGGTGGACATGGGTCGAATGTTGTTGGTAATCCCGGCACAGCTAATACGGGTGGAGGTGGCGGTGCTCCGGGCAGTGGCGCTAGTCCACATGAAGCTGCCGGTGCTGGCGGTTCAGGCGTAGTAATCATCCGATACCAATTTCAATAAATAAATAAATAACAAAGGAAACTAATATGTCTCACTTCGCAGAAATTAATTCAGACAATATAGTACAAAGAGTAATCGTTGCCGAACAAGATTTCATCAACTCAGGTGCTGTCGGTGACAGCTTTAACTGGGTACAAACATCTTACAATGGAAACTTCCGTAAAAACTATGCAGGGTCTGGCTACACTTATGATAAAACTAGAGATGCGTTTATCGCACCTCAACCATATGCTAGTTGGACATTGGTAGAAGCTACTTGTCAATGGGAGTCTCCAACCCCTTACCCAACAGACGGTGAAATGTATACTTGGGATGAAGATACAACTGCATGGGTTGAAGCAACAGAATAATATTATAAAAAAAAGGTGTAAATTATGGCAACAGTAAAATGGAATCAAGATTTGAATGCTGGCCAGACATGGATGACCGACATAAATCTGTTAAACGCTGACGGAAGTGTGCGTGATATAACAGATCATACTCTTGAATCTAAAATAAAACGTCATTATACATCAGCTTCAGTTAAAGATACAGTTTCCTTAATGATTATGAATCATCTTACAGGAAATATAAGATTGATGTTATCTGCTGAGCAAACTGCACTCTTAAAGTCTGGAAAATATATTTATGATGTAGAATTGACAGACAGAAGAGAACCGCAAGTTGATATTGGTGGTGATGGCAGTGGTGCTGTAATACATACTATTGTAGATGTTAATGGAGTTGTTACTGGTGCCACTATTATTAATGGTGGCAGTGGTTATGTTCAAGCTACAACTACTATCACAATAGATATTGACCCAGACCTGCGACCGCACAAAGGAACAAATGCAACAGCTACTGCGACAGTGGTAGACGGGGTAATAACTGTTATAAATATAGTTAGTGGCGGAAGTGGTTTTAAAAAACATCCAAAAGAAAGGGTTATTCAGGGCGTGATAACAATTAGGCCTGAGATAACAACTGATTAATGCCAATACAAGTTAATACTAATAATGGAAATTCTGTATTTTCTCCTTCTTTGACTAATGCGGAAGACGATGTATCTATACCCCCATTGGTAGATTTATCAGATGTAAATAAAACTGGATTAAACGATAATGATGTTTTGGTTTATAATCAAAGCACAGGGAAGTTTGTTCCAATAGATATAGAAGTTATTAATGATAATGATGGTGGTGTATTTTAAAAAATAAAATAAGTGGTGGGTTTAAATTATACAATGACATGGAGTAGGGCGTGAATTTTATTTAATGATTACAATGTTAAATGTGACAAACCTAACAATAAATATTTAAAGGAAAAAAAATGAATAAAATTCAATTAAGACGTTCCCCTAATAATACAGCACCAGTTGCTGGTTCATTGGAACAGGGCGAACTCGCATGGGTAGATCATAGTGCTGCTGCAGGTGGAGCAAATGGTTGTTTGTATATTGGTGATATGACATCTGGAACTGCACTTGTTAAGAAAATTGGTGGTACAGGTTCTTCATCATTCGTTACAGATATTTTGAATGGTACAGTATTAACGGGTATTCCAACAGCACCTACTGCTGCTGCTAATGTAAACACAACTCAGTTGGCAACAACTCAGTTCGTACAAACAGCTGTTGCTGGTGGTACAGTTGCGATTGCAAATGCATCTGATACAGACATCGTTAACCCAGCTGGTGCTGAAGTATTGATCTATGATGGTGTTAATAATACATGGGACAATAAGGGTCTTACAGGTGATGTTAGTATTAATTCCGATGGTGCAACCGCAGTCAACTTCGTACAAGCGAATTCTGTTGTATTGGGCCAAGATACACAAGGTTCTTATGTTGGAACAGTAACTAACACTGATAACAATTTAGCTATCACTGGAGTTGGTGTTGAATCTTCAACTGCTCAAATTGATTTCGCTACTGATATTACAATTGCTGGTAACTTGACCGTTGTAGGTGGAACAACAACTGTTGAATCGACAGTCGTAACAATTGAAGACCCAATTTTTACATTGGGTGAAAATGTTCTTGATTCATTAGATCGTGGTGTTGCAATGAAATATACTGCAACAGCTGGTAAGTTTGCTTGGATGGGTATGGATCGTACTGATGATAAATTCAAGTATATTCCAGACGCAACTAACAACTCTGAAGTAATCACTGGTGCTGTTGGTAAAGCAGCCTTCAGTGAAATTAATGGTTTGATTATGGACGCTTCACAGACAAACATTACAGACCTTGGTACGATTACTGCTGGTGCTTGGCAGGGTGATCCAGTAGACTCTGAGTGGGGTGGTACTGGTCAGAATTTCTCAGCTTCAACTGGTGTTCCATCGCTCAATAATGGTGGTTGGTCTGTTGCAGCTGAACTGGCTACAAGCCTCGGTGGTACTGGTCTTAATGCAGTTGCTGCAAGCGGTATTTTGCTTGGTGGTGGTGCCGGTAATGATATGACAGTTCTTGCACTTGATACTAGTGCAGAGGCCGTTGGTATGGCGCTAAAAATTGGCGCATCTGGCCCAGAATGGTCAAATGTTATGGACGGCGGTACTTTCTAAATTCGTTTAGAAAACAACATAGTAGATTTACTAGAGGGGGATGGGGGTTTCCCTGTCCCCCTTTTTTCTTTTTAGGAGTATATAAATAAATATAACAGGCAGGTAAATATGCAATTTGAACAAACCGCTGACCTGATTGAAAAATTAGGTGTGCCAATTGTAGGTTTATTATTGATTGGGTGGGGGTTCTGGAAAATTGTAAAATGGTTACAAGATTCACTTACAGGAAAGATAGGATATCAAACAGAAATATTAGTTCAGCTCATAGATCGTATCAGAGTTTTGCAAACAGATATTTTAAAGTTAGATACGATGGTTCGCACGAAGTATGGTTTAGACGTTGATGAAAATAGAATAGCAAGGGCTGACGAACCAGCAAAGAAAACTAGAAAAAGATAATAATAATTTTATATTAAGGAGTAAATGAAATGAATGAAGCAACAGTAGAGCAGGGTGATTTTGTAGAGTCTAAAGGTGTTGAAAAACCAAAAGAAAAAAAAACAAAACCAAAGTCAACTCCATTAGCACCAAAGGCACCGATTGACACAAGTGTTACAGTTGAACAGGTTCAGGCTCAGCTTAATTATGCACAAAAACTTATCAGTGTTCTTCAAGGAAAGGTAAATGAAGCTAATGGACAATTAGTTCAATTTGAAGCACGTCTTATGCTTGCAGAGGAAGATAAGCAAAATATTCTGAAACAGATTGAGCCGTTGGGAATTTCCCCACAATAATAAAGGAAAATAGTATGGCTAGTGTAACATCAAGACAGGGATTAATAGATTATTGCTTAAGGCGATTAGGACAGCCTGTAGTTGAAATTAATATTGATGACGATCAACTTGACGAAAGAGTTGACGATGCATTAGAATTTTTTCAAGAATATCATTTTGATGGTGTTGAGAAAGTATTTTTAAAACACGTTATTACTGCTGATGATATTACTAATGAATTTATTCCTATGGGTGATCCTGCATCACCTGATGGTGGGCCAGTTATTAGTGTAGTTAGGGTTCTACCTATTCCTAGTTTCGATTCCTTTCAGGGTGGTTTTTTCAACGAAGAATATCAAATGCGTCTAAATGACTTGAATAATTTTTCAGGTTCTTCATTGGTTCAATGGAGCATGACATTACAGAATTTTTCTTTAGTCGAGCAACTATTCTCTATTGCACCAACAATGATGTTTAATAGAAAACAGAATAGAGTTTACTTAGAAGCAGATTGGTCGGAAAAATTTAATGTAGCTGATGTATTAGTTATTGAAGCATATCGTGCATTAAACCCGTCACAGTATGGGGAAGTATGGAATGATATGTTTCTAAAGAAATATTGTACAGCTTTAATCAAAAGACAATGGGGAGAGAACTTG
>Ga0233449_1001266_pt1 | contig 23779 bp, 20 predicted proteins | sample SI_124_October20_FD_183012 | JGI IMG/M metagenome (GOLD analysis project Ga0233449, IMG submission 183012) | Seawater microbial communities from Saanich Inlet, British Columbia, Canada - SI_124_October2016_200_MG | ecosystem: Environmental > Aquatic > Marine > Inlet | place: Canada: British... | reverse complement strand
CGGATTATGAGGGCCACCCAAATGTAGAAAAAGCCTTACAGCTTGCTGTCACCCGTCAGGAAAGCCAGTTTGATATCAAGGCACGCAGTCATGCCGGTGCCCTCGGTCTGATGCAACTGATGCCACCCACGGCAAAATATGTCGCCCGTAAACATCGCTGGCGCTATAGCCGTACACGCCTGACCCGGGACCCGGACTATAACAGTCGCCTTGGCACCGCTTATCTCGCTGAATTGCTGGACCAATATAAAGGCTCCTACATCATGGCGCTGGCGGCCTACAATGCCGGAACGCCCCGCGTAAAAAGATGGGTTCGCGATTATGGTGATCCGCGCAAACCTGACGTCGACCCCATTGACTGGGTCGAAATGATTTCTATTTCTGAAACACGCAACTATGTTCATCGCATCATGGAAGGCCTGCAAGTCTACCGGCAAAGACTGGCCGGGTCTGATCGAAAAACCAGGCTTGTTCTTTTGCAGGACCTGAACAGATAAAACTGCTCGCGCGAAACGGGGAAACCGGGAAATGACTGAGAAACTGGAAAACATCACAGCCTGCGTGTTTGACGCCTATGGCACCTTGTTTGATGTGAATGCAGCCGCCGCACATTGCGCCGATGATCTGGGAGACAAATGGCAACCCCTTGCAGAGGTCTGGCGAAACAAACAGCTGCAATATACCTGGCTGCGATCCCTCATGCGCCGACATGTCGATTTCTGGCAGGTGACGACGGATGCGCTCGATTATGCCATGGACACAATGGGTGTAAGCGATGCTGCCCTGCGTCAGAAGTTGCTCGACCTTTATATGCAGCTGGACGCCTATGACGAAGTCAAGGATGTGCTGACATCCCTGAAAGATGCCGGGCTGAAAACAGGTATTCTTTCAAATGGATCACCTGACATGCTGGCCTCCGCAGTCAGCAATGCCGGCCTCGACGATGTGCTTGATGTCAGTTTGTCAGTGGAGGATGTGGGCATCTACAAGCCGGACCCTTCGGTCTATCAAATGGTCATCGATCATTTCTCGATTGCGCCTGAAGCCGTGTCCTTCCAGTCGTCCAATGCATGGGACGCTGCGGGTGCTGCAACATTTGGTTTTCGTGTCGTCTGGGTAAACCGTTTTGGTCGGGCCCCGGAACGCCTGCCCGACCAACCTGATTTTGAAGTCAAAACCCTGGCAGAACTTCCAGCGATTGTAGGTCTTTCTGTATGACGGTTATCGCGGACGAAGAAATTCAGGGCGCCGAAGATTTCGACACCAGACAATATTCGGCTTCCGACGGTCTGATCCTGAGCTATCGGGACTATGGTCAACAATCCAGGGACAAGGTGCCTGTCATGTGTCTGGCCGGGTTAACCCGCAACTCGGTAGATTTTCATGAAACAGCGTTACGCCTGGCGGCAGCCGGACATCGGGTAATCGCGCCCGATTATCGCGGTCGCGGAAAATCTTCCTATGATCCGGACTGGCGCAACTACAATCCCTTTACTCATCTGGCTGATGTCGACAATTTGTTGACGGCGCTTAATCTGCACAAGGTTGTCATCATAGGCACGTCCTTTGGCGGTTTGCTCTCCATGGCCCTGGCTGTATCAAGGCCAACAATACTGGCTGGTGTGGTGCTGAACGATGTCGGCCCGGAAATAGACCCGAACGGTCTTGCGCGGATTGCCGGATATGTCGGCGCGAAAATTGAATTCAGCAATTGGGACGATGTCGCCCGTCGGATGATGCATTCCTATAGCCCGGCTTATCCGGATTATTCCGACGATGACTGGATGCACATGGCGCGCACCAGTTTCCGGATCAACAAGTCAGGCATGATCGTCCCTGACTATGATTTGAACCTGGGCAAGGCACTGGCGGAGGCCGGAGGCAGCCCTGACATGTGGCCCTATTTCGCCGCACTTCAATCTATACCCACACTTGCCCTGCGCGGTGCCTTGTCCGATATCCTGAGCGAAGAAACATTCCAGCGTATGCAGGAGATGAACCCTGATATGGTTGCTGTCACGGTCTCCAATCGTGGGCATACACCTGAACTTGTAGAACCTGTTTGCAGGGAGGCGATTGATGAGTTTATTGCAAAACTCTGACACCGAAAGTTTTATCCCGACCGTTGACGATGTGCGAGATGCTGCGCGTCAATTGTCAGGCCATGCCGTCCGCACGCCGTTGCTCGAATCCAGGCTTTTGAATGACCGGGTCGGTGGTCGCGTTCTGATCAAGGCAGAAGTGTTACAGCGCACTGGGTCGTTCAAGTTCCGGGGTGCTTTCAATCACATCAGCCGTTTGAACAAGGATCAATTGCAAGGGGGCATCGTTGCATATTCATCCGGTAATCACGCCCAGGGCGTTGCCCTGGCGGCAACCCTGAACCATACCACCGCCACGATCATCATGCCGGCAGATGCCCCGGCATCAAAGATCGCCAATACGCAAAAATATGGCGCCAGTGTTGTCACCTATGATCGCAACGCCGGGAACCGGGAAGCGATTGGTGAGAAACTTTGCAAGGAAACCGGTGCCCGACTGGTCAGGCCTTATGACGACCCCTGGGTGATCGCCGGTCAAGGAACGACCGGACTGGAAATTGCTGAACAATGTCGGGAGAAAGATATCCAGCTGGATGCGGTGATTGCGCCTGCTGGTGGAGGCGGATTGATTGCAGGAACAGCCCTGGCTATGAAATCGGAGATGCCAGGTGCAAAGGTTTATTGCTGCGAGCCGGAAGGATTTGATGACTATCGCCGCTCGCTGGTTTCTGGACACCGTGAGGCAAATGTTCCCGGCCCCACCAGCATTTGCGATGCCATCGTCACACCCATGCCAGGGGAACTCACATTCCCGATCAACAAGGAACTTTTGTCTGGCGGGTTTGCCGTCACGGACGATGAAGTTGAACATGCCATGGCTGTGGCTTTCAGTGATTTAAAGATAGTGGTTGAACCTGGCGGTGCTGTCGCACTGGCCGCAGTTTTGTCCGGAAGGTTCGATGCCACCGGCAAGACGATTACAGTGATCACATCTGGCGGCAATGTTGACCCGGACACCTTTGCTGACATAATCAGCAGGCATAGCGTCTGAATAAACGGTCCCCGGGGAGGATGAGATGACAGGCAAATTCCTGAAGACAGCCTTACTATTGGTGGCAACCAGTATATCGTCTCCCCTCGCCGCTGAACCTGTCCAGCACACCACTGGCGATACGACATTAACTGGCGAACTGGTTCTGGCCGAAGGAAAGACCCTGGCTAACGACATCGTCCTGATTACCCACGGCACCCTTGGTCACAGCAAGATGGATATCCTCCAGTCCTTGCAAATTAATTTACAGAATGCCGGACATTCGTCACTGGCGATAAATTTGTCCCTCGGTGATCCTGACCGGGAATTCATGTATGACTGCAAAGTGCCTCACAACCACCGTTTCCACGATGCCATGGTCGAAATCGGGTCCTGGGTGACCTGGTTGAAAGCCGGAGGCACGACATCAGTAACTGTTGTCGGTCACTCCCGCGGCGGCAACCAGACAGCTTGGTATGCAGCACAAAAACCAGATGACATTGTCAAAAAGGTTGTCCTGATTGCCCCTGCAACATGGAACAAAGTCAGACAGATTGAGGGTTATGAAACACGATATAAAGTACCGCTTGCAACTGTCCTGAATAAAGCACGAAACCTTTCCCAAAATGGACAAGGAGACAGCTTTATGTCATCGACGGGTTTTCTATATTGCCCGGACGCAAAAGTGACAGCAAATACGTTCCTCAGTTATTACCTGCCAGACGAGCGCTTGAACACACCAACTTTATTGCCAAATATTTCGAAGCCAACCCTGGTTGTTGCCGGTAGTGATGACAAGGTTGTACGTGACCTGGCCACACAAATGCAGGATCAATCACTTGCCGATCACGTGAGACTGGAAGTCGTGGATGGTGCCGGGCATTTTTTCCGGGATCTGTACGGCGAGGATCTCAGCGATCTGATTATCGAATTTCTTGAGAACTGAGGCAATTCCGACCAAACAGATTTGCCCTAGCTTGAGGCATCACACTGTACGTCCGTAAAGGTACCAAAAATTGTGGTTTTGCCACCCGTTGGCGACCGGGCCCATTCGACCCTCAGTCGCTTGACAATACGCGGACCGAAAGTTTCAACCGCGATGTCATACAGTCTTTGTTCTGCTTCCGATCGACCTTCCTTTTTGCCGCGTGAAGAAATTGGATTGTCGTGCAGGTTCAGCAAAAATGAATCGGCCAGTCTGTAGCGATTTTCACAAACCAGCACGGCGTGATCACGCGTCCGCAGCCAGAGAATTATCGTGGCATGTTCATAGCCCACGACCCTGCGTCCGCGGACAATGGGTTGGGAAATTGATTCCATAACCACATCACCCTTGGGCTTGGTGGGTGCAATGGCACCTGCGGGAGGGGCCACCGGGGCTTTAGGCGCCTTATCGGTCTTTTCATCTCCGGCGGCAAATACCGGATCAGAATAAACAGTTACCGTCGCAGAAAGACAAAGCGCCAGAGCCGCCACCAACAGGCGCTGTCTGATCGTCGGGATCGCAAACCATCGTTTGTGCATTATCGACATAATTACTGCTTGAACCGGGTTATTGCTCGGGCGAACAAAGTTTTGTTCTGGAAACCGGATTATACAGAATAATCAGTCAGGTCCCAAAGGACAAATGTATTTACTTTTCGGTCCAAAGAGCACGGATTTCCTGTATTTCGTCAAAAATACCCAGAAAAGTGTCTACCAGTTCAGGGTCGAACTTGCTGCCGGCTTCTTCCCGTATCATGTTGATCGTTTTGTCCAACGGCCAGGCTTTCTTATAGGGACGTTCTGAAAGCAAGGCATCGAACACATCGCAAATGGCTGTTATTCGGCCCATAAGTGGAATTTCTTCACCAGCCAATCCCAGGGGATAACCACTGCCATCAAAATTTTCATGATGTGTCAGGGCCACCACTCTGGCCATCTCCATCAGCTCGGAATCACCACCGGACAAAATTTCTCCGCCAATCGTGGCATGGGATTTCATGATCTCCCATTCTTCGCCTTCAAGCTTTCCGGGCTTTAGAAGCACCGCATCGGGAATACCGATCTTGCCGACGTCATGCATGGGACTGGCGGTCAACAGCATGCTCGCCTCATCGGGTGACACACCGGCAGCCAACGCAAGCCGTTCACAATATTTGCTCATGCGAATGACATGGAAACCGGTTTCGTTGTCTTTATATTCGGCAGCACGTCCCAGACGTCGGATTACATCCAGACGCGTTTCCTCAACGGCGCGGGTCCGCTCCTGAACCCGTCTTTCCAGTTGCAGATTTTGATCCCTGATCTTGCTATGCATCAATCGCACATCAAGAATATTGTAAATCCTGTTCAGCGCTTCGGACCGCTCAAACGGCTTGTTCAGAAAATCCTTTGCACCTTCTGCCAATGCCCTGTGCCGGGTTTCAATGTCGGTTTGCGCTGTCAGAACAAGGACAGGAAGATAGTCATCCTGAGCGATTTGTTTCAGCGCTGCCAGGACTTCGAACCCGTCCATATGCGGCATCCGGATATCCAGCAGAACGATATCGACCCGGTTATTTTCATAATGTGGGGCCACTTCCCGAGGATCCGTAAAGCCAATGACATTTTCATATCCTGCCGATCTCAGAATTTTGGAGAGCAACGCAACGTTCGCTTCCTTGTCGTCAACAACCACGACGGATGCTGTGCGGAATTCGTCGGGCAAGCTATTGGTCATTGCATTACGCACCTGTCGCCTGGAAAACTTGCGGTGACAATCGTGCCCTGCCCGGGCTGACTGTCGATGCTCAATTTTCCATCGTGCAGTTCGATAAAGGATATGGCCAGCGTTAAACCAATGCCGGCCCCTTCTTTCGAGCGATTGAATTCAGAATCGCTTTGTCCGAACGGTACTGTAATGCGCGGCAGATCCTTTTCAGCGATACCGCAGCCTTTGTCTTCAAAGAGCACATTCACGCCGCCACCCGCCACCTTGATCACGGAAACCTCAACCTTGCCGCCCTGGTCACTGAATTTAACGCTGTTGGACAACAGGTTTCGGAAAGTGCGTTCAATCAATTCACGATCACCACGCAAAGCAGGCAGGTTTTCGACCAGGGAAACCGTCAGATCGATATTCTGTTCTGAAATTTCAGTCGACAGCCCGTCCCGGACAATCGAGATGGTTTTGGCGAAATCCAGTTCCGTTTCATCCAGATCTGTTTCACCGGAAATGGCCCTGGTGACGTCCAGAATATTATTGATCAGTTCCAGCAGTTGTTTGCCACTCGAATTGATTTCACCCGAATAATCTCTGTATTGGTCGCCGATCTCACCAAACAATTGCTGCTCGATAATATCGGAAAATCCGATGATCGCATTCAAGGGTGTGCGCAACTCGTGGCTCATAATGGCAAGGAATTCTGACTTGGCCTTATCGGCGGTCTCTGCCAGTTCCATGGCGCGGCGCAAATCGGTTGTTCGTTCGGCGACGATTTCTTCGAGCTGATGATTATGTCGGCTGATTTCCTTGTGCAGCAACCGGACTTCCAGCAAGTTGCGGATGCGGTTCAGGGCTTCGGCCTGATCAACAGGTTTGTTGAGAAAATCACGTGCCCCGGCTTCCAGCGCCTTGATCCTGGTTTCCATATCCGTCTGCGCGGTCAAAACCAGCACCGGCGCATAGTCTTCCGACGATACGTCCTTGAGCTGTTCCATGATTTGATAGCCATCAAAATGCGGCATGCGAATATCCAGAAGAACCAGATCGTGAAGGCGTTCTTCGTACATCCCTTTTGCCAAACGGGAGTCGGTCGTGCTTTCAACATTCCGATAACCGGAACGCTTCAACATCTTCTCCAGCAAGGCCACATTCGCAGGATTGTCGTCAACAATCAGTAACCAGGCATTCTGATATTTTTCGTCTAATTCACGCATACCAACACATAAAAAAATACAGCGTGTTGCTAAAACTTATTGGCTATTTCCACTACCGGCCAAAAAGATTGCAAACACGCAAACCACTATCCACCACCAAAAAATTAAATTTGCATACTAATTGCCGGGGAGATTACCACCAGAAAATTGTATGGAACAGGGGGGATGCCAAAAAATCATATAATCCAGGGAAGCGGTAATTCCCGGGGTCGGGACAACGATCTGGAGTGTTATTACAAAAAAGACCCCTTTCGGGGCCTTTACATTGTCATTGATAAATTGCGCCTATCCGTTACTTGCCAAACAGAAACTTGCTTTGCAAGAGTTCCAGTTCCGAAAACCCGATCAAATTTTTGAAGTCAGACATATCGACCATGGCGTTGGGCAGCTGTTTCGCTGAGCGGGTTTCGGCAAGTGTTGCGAGATTTGCCCGCAAGGCGGCTGTTGCCGTAAAAAGCGCAACCAGTGGAAAGACCGCCAGTCCGGCAACCTCTTCGATTTCTTCAGGCGACAAATCAGATTCGAGCCAACCAAGTATTTGCAGCGAAAGTGGCTTGCCGACTGCCTCACGATAGCGGCGCAGACCATCGATATCCTTGAAACACTTCGAAATTGGCTGGATCAAATCAGCGCCTGCTTCGGCATAGGCTTTGCCGCGTTCTATGGCTTCATCTTCAGTTGTGGCATCTGTGCGTGCAATAATCAGAACATCGGGGTTTTTGCGCGCTTCAACAGCTGCCCGAATTTTACCGATGCCCTCCTGAACTGCCAGAATTTCTATTTTGTTGGCCGCTGCCGGGCATTTTTTCGGCGACTCCTGGTCTTCAAAAATCATTGCGGCGACACCTGCGGCTTCAAATTCACGCACAGTCCGCATGACGTTCAGGGCATTGCCATAGCCCGTATCAGTATCCGCAATAACCGGCACATCAACTGCGTTCACAACATTGCGCACAACGGCCAGATTTTCGGTCATCGTGTACAATTCAAGATCGGGGGCACCGAGGTGCGACGCAGAGACGCCGAACCCCGTGGTCATGATGGCGGACATGCCCGCTTCTTCGATCAGCTTGGCGCTAAGTGCATCATAGGCACCGCCAACCCAGACGGTTTTTCCGGCGCGCGCCGCTTTGGTAAATTCTTCCCGGTTCATGACTGAACTTTCTTTTCCTGCTGTATCTTGTTTTTGATAAATCCTTCGAGACCACCCGCGCTGATCATATCCAGGTCGCCTTTTGACAAGGGATCAAACGGACGCTCACCACTCTTTGTTAGATTGCGCACTACACCGGCCGCCCAATCAATCTCGATTTCATCCCATCGGTCGACAAATCCCATGATGCCGGGACAGGCGACTTGCGGGAAACCATTAGCCACTTCACCGCGCCAGTAACCTGGCGAAAAGGACTCTGCAACGATGCCTGCAATACCCAGGTGGCGCATGGCTTTCAGTGGTGGATAGTGGGGATGGCCATAGCCAAAATTGACATTGCCGACCAACAAGTCACCGGCATGTACATTTTTGGCAAAATCCGGATCATAGGATTGCATGGCAACTGCTGCCATTTCGTCGATGTCCCGCAGCTTGATGTTCTTGACACCGACGATCTGATCGACGTCAAAATCTTCTTCTTCAAAGATGAAGGCGACGCGGCCTTTGAGATTTTTCAACATTATTGTGTGTCTCCGGGGCCATCGAAATAATCGCGCGGATCTGCAATTTTGCCCTCAATCGCCGCCGCCGCAACGGCTGCTGCATTGCAGAGATAAATTTCAGAATCAGGGCTGCCCATGCGCCCCCGAACGTTCAGGGTGCCTGTGGAAACGGCACGTTGCCCGGCGGACATCGTCGCAATCCGGCCAAAACAATAATCGCAGGAACTGGACGATATGAAGGCACCGGCTTCGGCAAGAATGGTGATCAACCCCTCCTCCGCTGCCCGGGCCATGATGACGTTGCTTGTGGGAATGACATGCAAGGCAAAGCCTTCCTTGATCTTGCGGCCTTTCAGAACCTGGGCCGCAGCACGCAGGTCTTCCAGACGACCTGAGGCACAGGAACCGAGATAACCGGTCTGCACCTCCAGACCCAGGTGGTCCGTCAGGTCTTCTGTATTTGAAGGGTTGGGCGGCACAACAACAATCGGCGCCAGCTCTGAAATGTCGATATCATGCACAGCAGCGAAATTGGCATCGTCGTCGCTGCAAACAGGGTCCAGTTCCAGACAAGCCAAAGGCCCGGTATAGGCCAGCGTCATTTCATCCGGGTTGACGACGGCCGTAATAGCCCCTGTGAACATAGCGAGCCCACAAAGGGTTTGTCGGTCGGCAATGGTGAAATTCATCATGCCCTCACCGCCAAACTCAAGGACCTGAAAGTTGCATGACCTTGGGCCAATGGTGCGAACAACATGGTGAAAGACATCCCGCGCCATAACACCGGGCTGCAACTTTCCCGTCAGATTAACTCTGGTTGTCGCCGGGACCTGAAAGGTAATCGTCTCTCGTACAAAAGCTTCCAGCAAATGGCGCCGCAAACCAACGGCCAGCATACCGAAAGCGCCCATCTGAGAAATATGGCCATCAAAGTGGACAAGGAACGATCCGGGGACAGCATAACCAACTTCAGACGCAACCTGGTGACCGATGCCCTTACGCTCGAACAGGGCGACGTTATTGTCGGCACACCATTCGCGGGTTCCGGCATGCAACAGCTCTTCCTTGGGATCAATAGCCGGCACCATATGGTCAATAAAGATGGCGTAACGTTCAGGTTCCGGAATCTGGTCAATGCCAAATTCTTCCTTCATGGTTTTGAAAATGATGTCCGTATAGCCAGGGAAATCATAGGCGTGGACAAAATCCGGTTTGACCTGGATGTCATCCCCGGCCTTGAGGCCAGCCTGGCCCGCAGCACGGGCCAAAATCTTTTCTGCAATGGTGAAGGACATCTATTGGTAGCTCCGGCGAATAGTCCGAACAATATCGGTGGTCATTATCCACAGCCATTAAACGGGAATAATTCATTTCGTCAATAGATAAAATTAACGTCATCAGATGAAATTATACCAGGAGCAGATTGCTGCTGTTTCCAATCTTCTCGGACAAGGCAGACGCGCTCTCCAACAATCGGTCAAGGCAGGACACTTTGCCATCCTGCATAAGTTGGGGAGTCAGGCCACCAACAGAAATTGCAGCAACAGCCCTGGTTGCCGTGCCAAACTGTGGCCCCAGGTCAAGCGGAACGGCAATGGCTGACAGACCGAGGGCAACGTCATCATGGGACAATGCCCAACCCTGTTGGCGAATTTCAGCAAGCATGGGTCGAAGGACATCCGGATCCGTAACACTCTGAGACGTCAGCCCGGTCAGTTCACCCGCGAGCACCTCTTCTTGTTCTTCGGCACTCGCATAAGCCAACAGAAGTTTGGGCGCGGCACCACAATTTATTGGCAGGGATTCGCCAACCGACCACCAGTTCACCTGGACTGGCGCTGCGCCGTGAAAACGGGCCAGGCAGATGGCTACGCCCGACCGGTAGATTGATAGAAATGTGGTTGCTTGTGTTTCGTTGGCCAACGCCGTCAGCGTGCTTTCCGCCAGTTCTTTCAGACCACTGCCTTCCGGCACTGCACTGGCCAAGCGGATGACTTCAAGCGTCAGTTCATAGTGACCGGTGCCATTGTCCTGTCTGATGATGCCTTCGTCGCGCAGCGTAATCAGGATTCTGCGTACGGTGCCCGCGTCCAGAGACGTCCTGCCGGCTATTTCGCTTAACGGCAATCGCGGCTCCCGGGCTGAAAAGACCCGTAATATCGATATCGCCCGACTAACTGCCCTGACGCGAGACAGGGTACTGCCATCTCCGGTACGTGCCATTTAGGTTTCTCTCCTCATTAGTAGATTCCGGTCGTGCGAGATCGATCTCTAACATATTGTATTGCTAATTTCATTTGTTGAAATTAATTTTATCTATTGACTTATAAACACTTCTGCTTCCAAATCCATGTGTTCGCCAGGGAGATTATTTGTATTCGTCCAGGATTTCCTGAACCGGATTTTTTTGTTTATTCCCCCGACGTACCCAAAATTCAGATCGATTACACCATTGAAGGATTGGAACACCAATGAAAATACTAGGCAAGGCAACTGCAGCAGCCATTATCGCGCTTTCGGCCGTTATTGGACTGTCCAGCGCTTTTGAAGCCAGCGCAGATACCAGACTTTTGCGCTACGGTGAATTTGGACCCAACCGCGGAACACGCGCAGCGGCCATGAAATGGCTCGACAAGGAAATGCGCGCGCGCACAAACAATGAACTGGGTATTGAGTTCATCTGGGGTGGTGCCCTTTTAGGCGCCAAGACCGCTGTTGATGGCATTACCGACGGCGTCGCGGACATGGGCTCAATTGTGCCTGTATACGCACCCGGCAAGCTGGTTTCCTATGAAATTGCGGATTCGATCCAGTTTGGTGACGAATGGGTCGGCATGAATGCCGTCCATGAGCTGATGACCACCAATGCCGCCGTTTTGAAAGAATGGGATGCTGCAAACCTGGTTTATTTTGCCAACTTCACCACCGGTCCAACCCAGCTACTGAGCAAGAAGCCGGTTAAATCAATCGCCGACGTCAAAGGCATGACGGTTCGTGCTACGGGTGGTTTTGGCCCTGCTTTCAAATCTGTCGGCGCAAACACCGTGTCGATCGGCCAGCCAAAAGTCTACGAAGCCTTGTCAACTGGTACTGTTGATGGCTCAACGACTTATTACTATGTGGTCAAAGCCTACAAACACTACGAACTGATCAACCATATTACGGAATTGAATATGGGTCAGGTCCTGGGCTTTGGTATCGCCATGAACAAGAATACGTTCAACAGCTTTTCCGCAAAAAACCAGGCAATTGTCACCAAACTGGGCAAGGACTTCACCACGTATGTGGCCCAGAAAATGTGGGAGTCACGTCGTGACGTCAAAGCCGAGTTGCAAAAAGGCATTGATGGCCACAAGGTCGCAATTCACATGCCTGAAAAATCCCTGCGTGATCAGTTGATCAAGATTGCGGATCAGGATTCTGTTAAATGGATGGCCAAGGCAAAGAAGAAGAACCTGCCTGCGGATGAACTGATGACCAGTTACCGCGGACTGATTGCCAAGCTTTCCAAAGAGCGCGACGAAAAGGGTTACCCCTGGAAGCGCTAGTCGCATCGGAAGGATCGTTATACTTCGATGATGAAAACCATCGATAAAGCCATAGCGGCGTTGGAAAATGCCGCTATGGCCATCGGAGCCCTGACGATCCTGGTACTTGCCGGGGTTATCGGGGCTTCCGTCCTTGGCCGCGAACTGTTTAGCGGCGGTGTACCTGACGACATTATCCTTGCGGGTCTATTAATGATCCCGATGCTGATGCTGCCGCTGGCAAGGGTACACCGGGAAGACGGGCATATCGCTGTAACCGTTCTCACCAACTGGATGTCACCACGCGGCCTCGCCTTTCTGAAAATTCTCGCAAATTCTGTCGGCCTTGTTTTCTTTGGCGGCATTGGCTGGTTTCTCGCCCGCAAGATACCTCGCGATTTCGACGGTGGGGCCTATTACGACGGCGAACTGATGATCGCGGTCTGGCCGATGAAAGTCGTCTTTGCAATTGGCATCTCCCTGTTTGTTGCGCGCCTGTTACTTGAACTGATCAAAAATATTCGGGCCGCGTTTGGCGTCGCCGGAGAAATCCAGGATAGCCAATAATGGACCCGATTATTGTAGGTGCGATTGCCCTGGCTACTGTGCTTGTGTTGCTGGCCTTGCGTGTACCGATTTCCTTTTCGCTAGGCATTGTGGCCGCAATCGGCATTTTTATCATTTACGCCTGGCGACCAGGCAGTACCTTTCACCCTGAATATGCCTGGGCACCAACATTCTCGCTGCTGGGCAACAGCCCCTACGCTTTTCTGACCTCCTACACCCTGTCGACGGTGCCCCTGTTCATTTTTATGGGACATCTGGCTTTCGAGGCCGGGTTCACAACGGACATATATAAAGCAGCCCGGCTTTGGCTGACCAAAATCCCCGGAGGTGTAGCGGCGGCTTCTGTTGTTGGCTGTGGCGGGTTTTCCGCGATCACCGGATCAAGTGTTGCCTGTGCTGCGGCCATGGGCCGGATTGCCATTCCCGAGATGTTGAAGTTTGGTTATTCCAAGGCGCTGGCCAGTGGCAGTGTTGCCATCGGCGGCACGCTTGGCTCTCTCATTCCACCATCCATTCTTTTTATTCTCTATGGCGTCTTTGCCGAGCAATCGATTGCCAAACTGTTTATGGCTGCTGTCATTCCAGGCCTTTTGTCACTTGCCGGATATATTGTCGTCATTGTTATCTGGGCAAAACTGCACCCGGAAGCGGCACCAAAGCCCGTCGAAAAAATATCTTCGGCTGAACGCTGGCACGCCCTTGGTCAATGCTGGTCAATGATCGCCTTGTTTGCCGTTGTTATCGGCGGCATTTATGCCGGCTTTTTCACACCGACCGAGGCCGCCGGTGTTGGTGCGATCTCGACCCTTATTCTGGGTTTTGCGCAGAAGCGGCTTGATTTTGGAAAAGTCTATGCGGCCCTGAAGGAAACGGCCTTTCAGGCCTCCATGATTTTTGCCATTGCCATCGGCGGCAAACTTTTTGTCAATTTCATGGCGCTGACCGGCTTCGCTGCCTTTCTGAACGACTACCTGGTCGCCAGTGAAGTGTCCATGATCGTGGTCCTCGGGGCCCTGATCGTGCTTTATGTGATGCTGGGCATGTTCATGGATCCAATCGGCATCATCTTGCTGACCTTGCCGGTCACCCTGCCGATTATCGAAGGCTATGGCCTCAGCCTGATCTGGTTTGGTGTTATTGTTGTAAAGCTGCTGGAAGTCGGCCTGGTCACACCGCCGATTGGGCTGAACGTTTTTGTTATCAAATCAATTGTCGGCGAAAAAATTGGTCTGGAAACCATCTTCAAGGGTGTTGCGATATTCTTGCTCTCAGATGTCGTTGTCATCGCCATGTTGTTGTTCATCCCTGCGCTGTCCCTGTTCCTGCCCAGCCTGATGTAACAATCCGGAACCGCCCTCCCTTTCGTTAAGGAAGAGGTCGCTCATGCCCTGAACGCTCATTGATACGGGCACCGGTACGCGCACTGGTACGGTGGCGTGGGCTTTGCTATGGTTTTTTCAAATGGATTAAACACATAAGGATTGAAACATGCGGGTCGGGATAATTGGTGTGGGTCTGATGGGCCACGGGATTGCGCTGAACGTGCTGAAGGGCGGCTTCTCGCTGGTCATGATGGACCATCCCGGTAATCAGCCGGTCGATGATCTGATGGAAATGGGTGCCGGACAGCAAGGCTCCCCGGGCGCCGTGGCGGCGGATGCAGACATGGTGATCCTCTGCCTCACCGGATCACCCCAGGTGGAAGCAGTGCTGACCGGAGATGCAGGTGTGATCTCTGCGCTGAAACCCGGAACCATCGTTGTGGACTGTTCAACCGCGTTGCCGGAATCGACCGAACGTATGGCGGCTCTGGTCGCCGCAGCCGGTGCTCGGTTCCTCGACGCACCGATGACACGGCTGGCGAAGCAGGCGCATGAGGGCACGCTGAATATTCTGGTCGGCGGCGAGGCTGAGGTGCTGGAAGCTGCGCGACCCGTGCTGGATACTTTCACAGAAAATATCGATCATGTCGGCGGCGTCGGCGTCGGGCATCGGATGAAGCTGTTGCACAATTATGTCTCCATTGGTCATATGACACTGTTGGCGGAAGCCGCGGCGCAGGCAGCAGAAGCCGGTGTGGACTCTCAGGTCTTCGTCGATGTGCTGGCCAAGGGCGGCGGTGCCGGGGCGGCACTGGAGCGATTGCGGAATTGTATTCTGACGGGCGACGCAAGCGACGTACCCTTCGCCATCGGCAACGCGATCAAGGATATAGACTATTATCGCGAGATGGTCGGCGACGGTGCCGGAAGCCGAACTGTCGCTGATGGCGTCTCGGCAGCAATCGGAGCCGTGGCGAAAGCAGGTCATGGCGACGCCTATGTACCCGAACTGACGAAGCTGTTTCGAAGCTGAACGCCCTGAGCGGCAATTTTTCGAAGTCGCGCCAACAAAAAACCGCCCTCTTCTGTCGAAGAAGAGAGCGGTCAGATTGTTATCATTGAACCGGAAAGAACCGGCCCGGATGATGCTAGGCGATCTCGTCACCGACAATATCCTCGATTGCAGCGAAACCTTCGACTACTGCGACAGAGTCGCCGAAATCATTTTGTAAGTCGCCGTCGACAGCTTCCCCCAGAACATTTTCCAGAGTGTCCGCCATTTCGTCAAAATCGATGGCGGAGTGTGTAAACGCGTCTGGATTTCCGCGCAAGACGCCTTCTTCCAGAATTTGCGTAAGGTCAAACTCCTGATCGCCGATACGCAATGTCTCGACCAACTCGCCGGCCTCAAGATCAAAATTAATCATGCCAAGCCCGGTTAGAACACCATCCTGGTTGTCGATTATCGTCAGGGTGGCGGTAGAGCCGTCATCGGATGTTGACATGAGCAAATTCGCCGCATTATTTGCCATGAAACCCCAGTTTCCGGCAGCAACATCACCTATTTCCCCCAGCAAACCGCCCTGAATTTCCAGTACGTCGCCAGCTTCGCCAACGATCGTGTCGACGCCTTCACCCAGGTTGAAGATAAAGGTATCCGCACCGGCGCCACCGATCAGGGTGTCGTCGCCGAAGCCACCCATCAGGATATCGTTGCCTTCACCGCCATCGAGGATTGAACCTTCAACCGATTCCAACGAGGTCATCAAGGCTTCAGCGAAATCGCTGTCAACACTGGCGAGTGCGGTCGCACCATACCCACCGGCGACCAGGATGTCGTTGCCGGAACCGCCAAGAAGCTCGCTGCCCCCACCAATACTGACAACGATGTCATCGTCCGCACCGCCACTCAGCGTGGCATTGGCACCAACCGACAGCAGGTTGTCGCTGCCTTCGCCACCTTCGAGGGTGTGTGCATCACCTGTTGCAATGATCGTGTCATTGCCAGCGTCGCCACGGGCCTTATTGTCGGCACCGGAAAGAGACATGGTGTCGTCGCCGTCACCACCTTCCAGCACATTGTAGGCACCACCGTAAACAGACATCGTGTCGTTGCCAGCACCGCCAAGTGCAGTGTTGTCGTAGCCACCGACAGAGATGGTGTCAGCATCGGCACCGCCGTCAACGGTATTACCGGAACCAAGCAGGTAGATATCGTCAACACCGGCACCGCCACTGATGTTGTGGTGATTGCCGCTGACCGAAATGGTGTCATTGCCCGCGTCGCCATAGGCCTGGTTGTTATCACCGGAAAGAGACAGGGTGTCGTCGCCTTCACCACCTTCCAGCATGTTGTAGGCACCGGACGTAAACATTACATCGTTGCCGATGCCACCGTTCGCATCGTTGTTGTAGCCACTGGCTGTGATGGTATCCGCACCCGCACCACCGTCAATGGTGTTGCCGGAACCATGCAAGGAGATATTGTCGACACCGGCACCGCCACTGATATTGTGGTGATTGCCACTGACCACAATGGTATCATTGCCATCGCCACCCTTGGCAACATTATAGTCGCCGCTGACCGTAATCGTGTCATCGCCGTCACCACCTTCCAACACGTTGTCGGCACCGGAAGCAAACATAACGTCGTTGCCGCTACCGCCAAGTGCGGTGTTGGTGTAGCCACTGACCGTGATCGTGTCGGCACCTGCACCGCCGTAAATGTCGTTGCCTGAACCATGCAGGTAGATGTCATCAACGCCGGCACCACCATCGATATTGTTGTGATTGCCGATAACCGAAATAGTGTCATTGCCCGCACCTGCAGAGACAAGATTGCTGTCGCCTGCCACTTCGAGAGTATCTCGACCCGCACCGCCTTCGACGGACATCTGATTGCCTGTGGTCGAGATTTCGACCTCGGGCAGGAAACTGCTTTGAACCGTATCGAGAGCGTCTGCCATGGCGTCGGTATCGTGAATACTCGATTGCGATGCCTCGCCGATGGCCGTTGCCAGGGCTGCTTGTACATCGCCGCCAACATCACCAATTGTCAAAATGGCGTTATATGTATCCTGCAACGTATAATCCGGATTCATGAGCGTGGCCGTTTCCATCAGGGCTGCCATGTCGAATTCCTGATCGCCGATAAGAACGGTCTCAAACATCTGACCATTCGAGACATTAAAGTTGATCATGCCGAGGCCAGTATATTCGGTGCCATCGCTATTAACGAATGTCATGCTCGCGGAACGCCCATCAGCAGACTTCGACATGAAAACGCTCAACCCGTCACCATTGAGTACATCAGTTCCGGTAAGGACCTCACCAATTTCCCCCAAAAAGCCAGCCTGGATTTTCAGGGTATCGCTGACATCGGCAATAATTGTATCAAGCCCTTCACCCAGGTTGTAGATAAAGGTATCCGCGCCTCGACCACCGATCAGAGTATCGTTGCCGAAGCCGCCAACCAACGTGTCGTTGCCGTCACCGCCATCGAGGATCGAACCTTCTGAAGTTCCCTGCGAACTGACCAGGGCATCAGAGATATCACCATCGACATAGGCATATGGCGCGGCGGCATGACCGCCTGCAATCAGTGTGTCGTCGCCGGAGCCACCATCAAGCACGCTGCCACTGCCGATGCTGACGATGACATCATCATCCGCGCCGCCGTTCAGATCGGCGTTGTTGCCGGCCGAGATGATCACGTCTTCGCCGGCACCTCCGTCAAGCTCGTTGTCGCTACCAAGGGTAACAATGGTGTCATTATCCGCGCCGCCGTCAATCGAGTTACCGCTGCCTTCAACGACAATAATATCTTCGCCGCTTTCACCACCGATCTGGTTGTTATCGCCGGTGACTGTAATGGTGTCATCATCAGCCCCGCCCCAAACCGTATTGCTGTCGCCGGTCAGGGAAATGACGTCATCGCCATCGTTGCCGCTCATATAGTTGTTGTCGCCAGTGACGGTGATCGTGTCGTTTTCACCTTCGCCGTAGATCGTATTATCGTTGCCGGTGACAGTTATTTGATCTTCACCAGTCCCGCCAACGACCCAGTTGGCATCACCTGAAACCGTAATTATGTCGTTATCCGCACCGCCATAGATGTCATTGTTATTGCCATCGACGGTGATCGTGTCGTCGCCTGTACCGCCGTAGACGTCATTGTTATCGCCATCGACAGTGATCGTGTCGTCGCCTGTGCCGCCTTTCACCATGTTGCCATGGCCATAGACTTCAAGGACGTCGTCGCCCGCATCGCCATGGATTGAATTGTAATTGCCGTGAACTTCTATGTCGTCGTTGTCTTCACCGCCGTGCACAACATTGTAATTGCCTGTGGCGTAAATAAAATCGTCGCCGACGCCACCATCTATGTTGTTATGTGAATTGCCTTGAACAGCATACTTACCATCACCAACATAATTGTACCCGTAGGCAACAATATAATCATTGCCGTCCCCACCATTGATCGTGTTGTTGTTGCCGTTAATATGGACCCGATCGTCACCTGTACCGGCATTAAAAGTACTCCGGACGAAGTCGCCATAGACGGTGTCGTCTCCGCCATATAGATTGATTGTTTTATCGTAATAAACGTGTTTTTCGCGATAATAGCGTGTATTTGATCCCATCCCGGTACCAACCACCCGTGATTTCAAGGTAGAGCCCCGGTAGTCATGGAAATCGTTTCCTGAAGTGTAATAATTTCTGTACGCCATGATAATTCTCCTGTTTGTGCAAAATTGGCTATAAGCCTGGATTTAGATTTGCCCGGTCGTTCCTGCTTCCGGGTTCTTATGCGCCAGCTCCCGCTTTCGCACTGCCGTCAGTGATCGCTGTCCGACATATCGATTAACCATTCGATGAATACAGTTATGGACCTGATGAAAACCAAATAGGTTTCCCGGATGTTTCTGAGATAGTTTTTTTCAACGCGAGTGATTATTGATTGCCGGGCATGGACAACCTGTGTGCGCTCTGGCCCAAAAAGCGGACTTGCCTCATTTTGTCGACTATAGTGCGCGCCACAGGGGGCGAACCACTTTCGAGGCGTGCTTGGTAGAATTATCGGAACAGTTCAGAATTACGACAAAGGCTGTCATCTGCCTGGATGACAAAGTGGTGTTGTTGCGGAAATCTACGGGAAAATGGGACTTGCCCGGGGGCCGTCTGGGTGATGGCGAAGACGTTGAACCGGGTCTGAAACGCGAAGCCGAAGAGGAACTGGGTCTGGCAATTACCGTCGGACCGTTGATCCAGTGCAGCCTTCGTCGCGTAGCGGGCGCGGGAAGCAATGTTATTGTCGTCGCCTATCTGTGTACCCTTAGCGGGGTTTTCTCCGACATCGTGCTGAGTACAGAACATACCGACGTCAGGTTGTTCAGCCGCCATGAAATAGACAATCTGGATATGCGCGAGAGCTATCGTAAATCGGTACATATGGTTTTCAGCAAACCATTAAATGGCCTCGATACCCCACCTGCATTCATCGATGCGGTATCTCCCCGAACGGACCCCTCCTTTTTCCAGCAACTCAAGGCGCGCTGGGTTTCGTCCTGGAGAAAGTCAACTTGATCTCTTGTCGGGTTTAGTCGCGAATTTGCATGCTGGGATCAAAGTCGTTCAGGGTTTCATAGAATGTATCGGCATAGCCGACAATTTCCGGATCTGGTTGAAGATTAACTTCCAGGTCTGATTCCGGATAATCCAGGCCGGAAAGAAAATGCCGCATACAGTTCAATCGGGCCCGTTTTTTATCGTCCGAGCGTACAACCGTCCACGGGCAATCCGCCGTGTGCGTATTGAAGAACATGGCCTCTTTGGCTTCGGAATAATCATCCCACAGGTCCAGTGATTCAAGGTCAATGGGGCTCAGCTTCCAGTGTTTCAAGGGATCATTCTGGCGTGACAAAAACCGCCTTCTTTGTTCCTTGCGGCTTACCGAGAACCAGAACTTGTAGATGTGAATACCGCTTCTGACCAGCATGCGTTCAAATTCGGGGACCTGGCGCATGAATTCCATATATTCTGCGGGTGAGCAAAACCCCATTACCCGTTCGACACCGGCCCGGTTATACCAGGACCGATCAAAGAAAACGATTTCCCCTCGCGTCGGAAGTTGTTCGGTGTAACGCTGAAAATACCACTGACCGCGTTCTTCCTCCGTGGGTTTTTCCAACGCAACAACGCGCGAACCACGTGGGTTCAAATGTTCAGTGAAACGTTTGATGGTGCCACCCTTGCCCGCTGCGTCACGACCCTCGAAGATACACAGAATACGCTGTCCGGTATCCTTTACCCAGTTCTGAACCTTGAGCAGTTCAATCTGTAATTCCTGTTTGCGAATTTCGTACTTTGCCCGAGACATCCGTTTTTTGTAGGGATAGTTTTTCGGCAGCGGTGCAGAGCGCCCCTTCTTTTCCACAAGTTCGTGCCTGAGCAAGGCGTGACTCTTGATTTCTTCAGCTGACAATTTTCCGGATTGACCACGTTTCTTTGTGGCGGTTTTCGCTACCTTTACATTTTCGGCTTTTTTCACCGACTTTTTGCTACTTTTGCTTTTTCCTTTGGGGGACGGTTTCTTGCCTGCGTCAGCGCCTGTGGTTTTACTTTTTTTTGTCATGACAAATTTCCGTTCGCTATTCCGGTATCGACCCACAAGCCACGAGACCCCTGGTCACTCTTCTATTCATTCAGGATTGGCAGCAAGCAGCTGAACTGTCTTTGAACCGCGCCCCCCCCACTCGTGCCTGGACTATTGACTGCGGGGGAGCCGGATCAAGAGCGTCTTGTTCGCGGACAAGAGCCTCTTCCATATTCAGCCTGGCTTACTTTTTCTTGCTCGATTTCTTGCCAGATTTCTTAACCGGTTTCTTGGCCGGTTTCTTGGCCGGTTTCTTGTTCGACTTTTTATCGGCCTTCTTGTTCGACTTTTTGTCAGACTTCTTATCTGACTTTTTGTTCAACTTTTTATCCGGCTTTTTGGATTTTCCTTTCTTTACTTTTTTGCCCTCTTTTTTGAGAATTTTTTTCTTTTCTTCCTTTAACTTCTTGATCTTCTTTTTCAGCTTCTTGATCTTGTCCTTATTGTCTGACACAGACATTTTCTTCCCCGTTCCAGATGTTTTTGCAGAAGGTTTCGCTTTCGCCTTATCCTTGGGCTTTACACTTGTCTTTGCTTTGGTCTTGGCGGCAGTCGCTTTGGTCGCGACTTTCACAGGTGCCACAGCGCGTCCTTTTTTCCTGGGCGTCGATTTCCGAGCACCCGGTTTGGGCAGGAGCGACTTTGCCGAGGCAATAATCTGAGGGGCGCTCTTTTCACTAATGCCAGGCACCTTCGCCAGTCCTGCAGGCGTGGCTGCTGCAATTTTTGCAATGGTGCGGTAATTCGTCTTTACACACGCCGCTGCCAATGAGGGACCAACGCCCTCGATCTCTATCAAACTAGGCATATCAAAAGTTCCCTTAAATCTTTCGCTTCATCGGAATGGCGCGATAGCGTCGATCCTGAAGTGGAATTATTCGTAATACAAAACCATGATTAACTGTCGCTCTCCTCGAGGTTCGAAGGAATGTGTAATAGTGTCGCAGGGTGCAACCGGGCAGGTTCGATTATCCGGAGCAATCTATTGCTGGCGCAATTCTGTCGGGCGTTTGTCAGAGCCTGGATTGACCATCAAGGCCAGGTCATTATATTTGATCCGGCTAAATCAGTGTGATGCAGGGGATTACAAAATGACCGTAGAGCCAGGTTCCGTAGCGACCACCAAAGACGTCGTAACCTACCAACACTTCATCAACGGTGCTTATGTTGACCCGGTCGACGGTGAGTGGATGGATACTGTCGATCCCTACCGAAACGAGGTCTGGGCCCGTATACCGCGAGGTAGCATAAACGACATCGATCGTGCGGTTGCCGCCGCGCGAGCCGCGATGACCGAAGGACCCTGGGCCAGGATAACGCCCACAGAACGAGGCAAACTAATGCGCCGCCTCGGTGATCTCGTCGCCGAGAATGCAGAGCGGCTGGCCGCAATCGAAGTTCGGGACAACGGCAAGTTGATGTCCGAGATGCTGGGCCAGCTGCGCTATCATCCGGATTGGTGGTATTATTTTGCCGGCTTGGCGGACAAGATTGAGGGGAGTGTCGTCCCGATCGACAAACCCGATCATTTTGCCTTCACTGATCACGAACCCATCGGCGTCGTCGGCGCGCTGACCGCCTGGAATTCGCCGCTGTTGTTCATCGCGTTCAAATGTGCACCTGCACTTGCCGCGGGATGTGCCGTTGTCATTAAACCCTCTGAATTCACGTCGGCCTCTACCCTCGAATTCGCCGCTCTGACGCGTGAAGCTGGAATTCCGGACGGCGTCTTCAACGTGGTCGCGGGTCTTGGCGCAGAGGCCGGGGCAGCCCTGGTTGATCATAAGGATGTTGCCAAGATATCTTTCACGGGCTCGGACAGAACCGGCGCCATGATTTACAGCCAGGCTGCAAAGACGATGAAACGGGTAAGCCTGGAGCTTGGTGGCAAGTCACCCAACATCATCTTCGACGACGCCAATCTCGACGCCGCGGCGGCTGGCGCTGTCTCCGGCATCTTTGCGGCAACTGGTCAGACTTGTATCGCGGGCTCTCGCCTTTTGGTGCAGAATTCGATCAAGGAAGAGGTCACGGAGCGCCTGGTGGCGATGGCCAGAACAGCAAAGATCGGCGATCCGATGTCGCCGGACACTAATATCGGCCCTGTGACCACGGCCCCGCAATATCAGAAAATCCTCGACTATATCGACATCGCAAAATCCGAAGGCGCGCGCCTTGTCACCGGTGGCGGACCTTCGGACGCCGGCCCGCAATTCGTGCAGCCGACGATCTTCACCGATGTCGACAACGCAATGCGTATAGCGCAAGAGGAAGTATTTGGTCCTGTGCTCTCCATCATAGGCTTCGACGATGAGGACGAAGCTGTGCGCATTGGCAATGACGTGATCTATGGGCTCGCCGCTGGCGTGTGGACGCAAAATATCGGACGCGCCCACCGTATGGCAAAGGCTTTAAAGGCCGGCACTGTCTGGGTGAACACCTACCGGGCAATCAGTTATATGATGCCCTTCGGCGGCGCGAAGCATTCAGGTCTGGGTCGCGAAAACGGCATGGATGCGATAAAGGAATTTCTTGAGGTCAAGTCCGTCTGGATCAACACATCAGACGACGCGCCCGGCAATCCGTTCGTCATGCGCTGACGCGTCTGTTTCGGTTCGGCATTAGTTGTGCGCATTTGAAATATCGAGATCAGGGGGTCACATGAAGGTCACGGTATTCGGCGCAGGCGCAGTCGGTTGCTACTATGGAGGGATGCTGGCCAGGGCAGGGCATGATGTCGAATTCATTGGGCGTGCCAGCCATGTAAACGCCATTAATGCCAAAGGACTTTTTCTCGATACTCAGAAATTCAAAGAGCACGTACCAGCGACTGCAGCGGTCGACACAAAAGCCATGAGTGCACCTGAACTTGTTCTGGTGACGGTAAAATCAACAGATACCGAAGCAGCCGCCCTCTCCCTGAGAGGGAAACTGTCTTCATCAACTATGGTTCTCAGTCTCCAGAACGGTGTCGACAATGCTGATCGCCTCAGTGATTTGCTTGGCGGATATCCGGTGTCTCCGACCATTGTTTATGTTGGTGCAGAGATGGCGGGGGCTGGACATGTCAAACACTATGG
>Ga0233449_1001264_pt1 | contig 23797 bp, 25 predicted proteins | sample SI_124_October20_FD_183012 | JGI IMG/M metagenome (GOLD analysis project Ga0233449, IMG submission 183012) | Seawater microbial communities from Saanich Inlet, British Columbia, Canada - SI_124_October2016_200_MG | ecosystem: Environmental > Aquatic > Marine > Inlet | place: Canada: British... | reverse complement strand
TACATCTCTATACATTTTCAATATACTACTGAATTTTGTTTTGTATTCTTGTTGTATGTTGTCAGAATATGTTGCTGCTGCTGCTGTTGCTGCTGCTGCTGCTGCTAGTGGTGCTGGTGTTGCTGCTGGCGTTGCTGCTGCTGGTGCTGCTGCTGCTGGTGCTGTTGTTGTTGCTGCTGCTGCTGCTGGTGGTGCTGCTGCTAGTGGTGCTGATGATGATGATGCTGGTGGTGGTGCTGCTGCTAATGATGATGATGATGATGATGCTGATGATGCCGGTAATACAGCTGCTGCTGATGATGCTGGTGTTGGTAGCGCTGGTGGTAGTGGCGCTGGTGTTTGTAGTGATTTAAAATTAAATATATTTTTGTCAGTAATGTGTTTTATTATGAGTTCAATGGTACCGTCGATATTGTTATTAATATTTTTTAAATTAGGTGACGTAGGAAACTTTGTCCCAAATTGTATGTTACCTAATATTTTCATATTGTTTAATTGACTATGGTCACACTCCCACCCCATAAAATTAGACCGAATATATGCGATATTAGCACCGTTTATTGAGGACGACGCAGACGAAGACGACGCAGACGAAGACGACGCGGACAAAGACGACGCGGATGATGCGGACAAAGACGACGCGGATGAAGATGACGCAGTCAATAATGGACCATATATACCGTTACTCAAAGTAATATTATTATGTATACCAGAAAAAAATAATTGTGGATCAATTTCAAAAGTAAAAAAAGATAAATAAACTAATAATATATAACTTAATGTTTTTTTTATAGCACCAATAAGTTCATTAGATTTTTCTTGTTTAAGACCTTGTTTTATTAATGGAGTATTAATAAATTCATTATTTATAGAGTGTAACTCATTTAACATATCAATATAACGTTTTATGTCTCTAAAATACTGTTCTATTTTTAAAAATATGTCCTTTTCACCTTTTGGTATAAACCAACCTATTAATATTTTATCGGCTAACGACGATGTATCACATTGTTTGATATTTAAGGATTCAATAATCTGTGCGGGTGGGTTTGTAATAATTAATGGAACATTGTCCATAAGGCTACCTAAAATTAACAGTCTATCTTCAGTGTTTATGCATCCGAACATATTTTTAAATTCATTTCTACTTTTAAATACATGTCTCAATAATATGGATGCTACTTGATGTGACTTGTCTCCAGTAAATTTAAGTATGCGACATAAATTTATAATATACCTATTATCCGCGGATGGATTTTTTTCCCAATGTGACTTAAGAACCTCTATAATACCGTGTTCAATTTGTGCTTCAGAACGAGCTAACGCTCTATCTTGTGTGTTTATACCTGTGGGCATATAATCGATAATAGAATTTATTAATTTGGCACATAATGATTGTGACACATTTAATCCATATTTATTTGTTGAGTCTGGTATGTACATTGACACATCTTCTTGTGTTGTCTCATGGTTATCTAAAAACCATCTTGCGACTGATGATACATCCGGTTGTCCTAGTGGGTTACACAATTTAAAAAATCTGCCTTTAAACATTGGAATAGTATTACCTTTAAATTCAACGTCAGTATACACCCAGTGACGCAATATACGAATAGCTGTAGACATTTTAGAACTTATGTCAGTTGTGTTATTTTTTTTATCAAATAAGTCTGTATAAAGTTTAACATAAGATAGGACATATTGCCAAAATATATTTAAAGCCAGTATGCTATAACTGATAAGGTTTTTTTTAGTTGTATATAATGTATTATTATTGAATACATCAAATGTATTGTTCGATATAACAATTTTATTATCAACCGCATCAACTATATTTTTTAGACCAATTATATTCATAAAAAAATATGCTATCTGTAGGTCACCATAAAAAAGTAATGAAAAATTATTATGACCACTAAAAGTAGGGTCATCTGGAAGTATAAACCCCGATATATCATATGTATTATTTTGTTTATTTTTACATATATTTGGTACTTCATTTAACTTGATAGTGGATGACGCTGAGTCAATGATGAACGATGGGCTGGCTATATCATCTGGAAATTTACTACCCATATCATATATATTAAAGAACTGTAATGATTCGTAAAATGACTTTACATTGTTTTCTGTTTTACATGTATACAGTGGACGATTGGTTAATTCGTGTAAATCTATTTTTAATATATCTTTAAAATATTTGTCTAATTTCATTTCATCTCCAGGTGGATTACCAGGAGTAACCTCTCGAACCATAATTTGTTTTACATCGTCGGTTGGTCCATTTGTCTTTATTTTTTTATAATCTGATTGATTTTTTTTACTTTTATCAACCAACATAAAGTTAATTTGATTAAATCTATCTTTATAATGTTTATATGTTAATTTTAGTTTTCCATTATCATTTGGGTTAATACCAAATAATTTATCATGGTTACTGTCGTGTTTAAAGTATTCTTCAGTCAGATTCTCGTTGTTAAAGTTACCATCATGTTTGTGACCATTACTATCATCTTCTATAAAGTGTATTCTATGGGTAGAGAGATCATCAGCTATTTTAATAGTATATTTAATTGGTATCATTAATATAATAGAACATAATAAGGACAATATAATTAAATATATATGATATAATACACATATATTTAGTTAAGTTACTTTAATTCCAATAGGATTGATGTATTTTACCATTTTTAAAATTTATTTGTCTAAATGAGCTATCAACCCCATCGTGTGTGATCATGATGACTGTTTTACCTACAGTTATTTTTTTAATAGCATCTATTACAATGACTTTGCTTTCTTTATCTAATGATGCGGTGGGTTCATCTAATACAACAATAGGTTTCATCCTATATAATGACCTTAGTAACCATACAATTTGCTTTTGACCACCGGATAGAGCACTTCCATCCCGCCCAACTTCTACATCCATTTTATCTTTAAATACCTTTGCTATCGGTTCTAATTTCATGCTATCGAGAATTGATAATATTTCTTCCTTTTTAGGTGGATTTTTTACACCATAAATAATATTTTCGTAAAGGGTGCGGTTAAATAGCTTAGGGTATTGTGGTATGTAAAATATATTAGTCGCCAGTTCTTTTGCCGACAAGTCGCTAACATTAACTTTATTTATGGTAATAGAACCTCGTAATAGACATTGGTGTTTTAATAAAAGTTTAACCATGGTTGATTTACCTGAACCGCTTTGGCCAACAAATGCAACCTTTTCACCTTTCTTAATATTAACTGAAACATCTTCAAGAGCAAATTTCCCAGTGGATTTATATTTATGAAATATACTTTTAAATGCGATGTCTCCATTAGAAAATGATTTGTCTCCATTTTTACATTCAAGGTCATATGGTATCTCATTATTCATAAACGTGTTGATATCTCGTATTTCTCCAAGTTTATTAGTTACATTACGCCCAGTGACATTTATAAAATCACAAATGAATGCCATAAGTACGACAATTTGGGATGTTTGAAATAAAACCTTTGTGTTAATTTTATTATTATTATAGTCAGTCCATAACATATATCCTAGAACTGCTGTCATGGTCAAGTTTGTGTAACTACTTATGGTATCAATACCGAGCGACTTCATTAATGTGTCATGATACATCTCGTTATATTGGTGTAATGCCTTGCGTATTATTCCAATTTCTGTTGCCTTATTTTGGAAACTTTGAACGGTCGATATATTATATAGTGAATCACTAAACTCTCCATAAACGTGACTTCCACGCTTTTCTTTTTCAACATTTAATTGACCAATATAGTTTACGTTGAATATTTGTATACAAAATATAATTGCTACAAAGATAGAAAATACCATTAGATATTTTGAACCTAACTTAAAATAAAAGTAGAACATACCAATTATGATGGCAAAGAATATATAACAAAATTCTTCTGTAACTATACGTAATAAATCGTTACATATAACAGACATCTTTGCTATTTTTAAAATAATTTCACTTATATTTAAATTATCATAATTACAGTAGGTGTTATCATAAATGTAATCGTATATCTTTAATATAATGAATTCGTATAAAATAACCATGGCTCTCCAAGCCATAAAATTTACTGTTAATGCTGATGTGTACATAGTAAAATACGAAAATAGTATTAAATATAGTAGACTTACAGCTTTGGCTTTATTTTTAATATCAGCATAAAAGTTACCTAATAGTTCAGGAATTACAAAATTGCGCATAATTGGGACGATAGGTATAAGTAATAAATAAAAAGTATAATATAGTTTTGAATTACCTATGAATTCTAATATATAATCAAATAGATTTATCATTATATTTATATACTATTTTACCATCTGGATTTTCTAACATTTATAGTTGGGCCTGTTTTTTTATGGGCGGACGGGTTATATTCCTCTTCGTCATCTGACCCTAAATCTTTTGACATGTCCCAAAATTCTTTACTACATAATGTGAAATTACCTCGTGTTTGTGCCTTATACCAAAATATTTGGTCTTGTAGTTTACTGGATTTTACATTATTGTCAATTACCAAACATTCATAATTTTCTGTACATTGATCCATTACTTGACAAAATGATTCAAATGTAGCAAACATACCGGCATAGTTATCATAAATACGTTTTCTATTTTGAATTACAGGTTCTCGTAATATAAAAACATAATCAATGTTAGTTCTTAATACAGGTGGGACACCTAATGGATACTGCATAGTAATAATGAGCATGACCTTCCAGTGACGACCGTTCATAAAAAGTAATCTCATTAATTTGTCTCGTGACCAAGTGTTATCATAGAGACAATCATCTAATATAACAAACGTTCTAGCATCGATACTACATTTTTTGGTAACTGAAATTTGTTTGACAACTTTTTTTAGGATTGCCTTTTGTCTCTGTAAAACCTTTTCAATAATACTTGTTTTATATTCTAAATGTATAAACACCTTTGGTACAATTGTGCCATAAAAACCATTAACCATTTCTGTTGCTGATATAACCGTTCCCACTGGGATAGTAGTATGGTGAAATAATAAGTCACGAATTAAAAAACTTTTACCTGTGTCTCTCCTACCAATCATGATAATAACCGGACCTTTCGACTCTTCTTTTAGGAATGATATTTTTTTCATGTCAAATTTTTTTAATTCCAATGTCATACAACTACAATATATTAAGACAAACCGGATAAAACGAATAAGCTTTTACTTTATATAATTATGTTTAGGATAGTTTATTAGTTAAAAAAGACAAACTAAATTAATTTCATAAAATAATATGGAACATAAAGGCTACAGCCCTATATATGACTATTACGACATATCATACACATCACTATTGAGTTCACTAGGGGAAAACGCAGACTATAAAAATTATGTAGGAGAAGATTTAAGTGGCAATACAGTCCAGTTATTTTATAAATCCATACCCTTAGTAGATTATGTAAAGTTAATGATAGGTAAATATAAATCTTGTGACATCATGGTATTACCGAAGAAAGATGCTGTACCGTCTAACAAGTATGAGACATATATAAATTCTATACATAATTATGCATATGTCGACAGTTTTTTCTACTATGTATCCAATGAATTACCTAACTTCACACATTCTATTACTTTATACGATAGTAATATAGAATTACGAGAAAATTGTGAAATAAACATGGTAGATGATTTAGAATATATATCTGACTCGAGTTTTTTTACAAAAAATTTAAATAAATTATTTAAATTTAAGGATGTTGATATGGGAAATGTATTTGGGTTTACTAAACAACCTTTATCCGTGACGGACGAAGATGTAGTGATTGAAGGTGAAGCGTTAGACGAACCATTATGTGTTGACGTTTCTTATACGGTGGGTGATTTAGAATTAGTAGAAGATACAGATATTATTAACCTTAAACCAGATGGAGATAAAATAGCAAGCGATGGAAGCGATAGTAATGAAAATAACAGTGAAGTAGATGATAGTGACGCAGATGATAGTGACGAAGATGATAGTGACGAAGATGATAGTGACGAAGATGACAGTGATGACAGCGATGATGGAGACAACAGCGATGATGGAGACAACAGCGATGCTGGAGACAACGAAGATGAAAGCGATGATGACTATAGCGATATTAGTGACGAGGAGGAATTAATAATAGTATTTAATAAACTGCCTACTCAAAATATTTTATTAGAGAAGTGTGTTGACACATTAGATCATTTACTAAATAATAATATAAATGTTAACGAACTTACTAGTGCTTTATTTCAGAGTATATTTACATTGGATGTATACCAACGGGTATTTGATTTTACGCATAACGACCTCCACACAAACAACATTATGTATTGTAACACAGACATAGAATATTTATATTACAAAATAAATGGAATACTATATAAAGTTCCAACATACGGTAAAATATATAAAATTATAGATTTCGGTAGGTCTATATATACATATAAAAATACGCGTATATGTAGTGATAGCTTTTCCAGTAATGGTACAGCATATGGGCAGTATAATTGTGAACCGTTTTTTAATAAAAATAAACCACGAATAGAACCAAATAAAAGTTTTGATTTATGTAGGTTAGCGTGTTCTTTAATTGATTACCTAACAGATAACAATGAAAATATAGATAAATATCGTTTAATACCAACATATAGTATGATAATTGAGTGGTTAAATGATGATAACGGTGTAAGTGTATTATACAAACCAAATGGTGAGGAACGTTATGCGGATTTTAAGTTATATAAGATGATTACCAGGACTGTTCATAATCACATACCTAAAGACCAATACACGAATGAGTGTTTTAGTGGTTATATATGTAATGATGATGAAATGAATTTGTCTGTAATAGACATAGACTTACTGTGTTCAAAAAAATATTAAAATCCGGGTAAACTCGTAAATATTTCTGCCTTAGTAGCTTCCTTTTCAGATGCCATATAGTATTCGATACCATATGAACTGGCATATACAATAACAAATATTAACACACAATCCCTAAGTAATTGTTTGTTAAAATCCTTATCACCAGACTTCCTATTTAATATTTGCTTAAATATAAAAAAAACAATAGCCGTAATAAATGCTATATACACGTGTTCCATACTATATAAATAAAATAAAATAAACTTAAAATATTTCCGCTTGTCTACACGTAATTATTCTAATACTTCAACCTCTCCTAATAAATCGACCTCATCCATATCATTAAAATCGACCGGTGGTGGTGGTGGTTCGTTATCTTTTACAGTTTCTGCCCATGATAAACGTACATCAGACGACATAGGTTTTTCTGAAGAATCTTCATTATCCGTGTCCGTGCTAGCAGATAAATCTATAACGGCGGTTCGTAGTGATTCTTCTTTGGGTATTTCCTCGACTTCTTCTTCTTCTTCTTCGTCTTCTATTTTTTCGTCGTCAGACGATGTATTGACTGAATTAATTTTAGGCGGTTCAGTTGATATATTAGATAATTCATACTTTAGTTTTTCCTTTTCTTGTTCTTCTTTTTGTCTCTCCATTACTTTAATTTTTTCAGTATCCTTGACCTCTATCTCTTCCTTCTTAACATCTATTTCTTGTGTCTCGTCGATGTACTTTCGCAACAATTCTTCAATAGGTAAATTATCTCGGATGGTGTTCATAATACAAGATTCGACAAGAACTTCAAATTCTCGATTACGTTTCTGATGTTCTAAAGAAGATATGTCTATTTCAAATAAGTATATATTAGAATATAACTTACGAGCAATATTAATATAAACCCTGTGTAAAAATAAAGAAAATTCGGGAATGTTTATTTCTATTTTTTGTGGTTCAGAACCAGCACGTGCATATGACAGAAGACGTAATTGGTTGACGTGAATACACGTAATTAAATCTTCTAAATAAGAACACCCACTTTTATTAATAATCCTATTTTTTTCATTATCAATAATTGTTTGGTTCCAATGAGGAATACGAGACAACAAGTTTTGATAAGTCATTAAGTATTTTGTAGGTTCATTATTTGTCTCACATAGTTCAACCGCTTCTTTGAATATGGATTGAAACCCATGTATAATATGTGGCGACACACGAAGTATAAGTTGATTAGCCCATTCTGTTGTAGAACATCGAACCTCTGATGTATAAGACTCCATAAATAATATGAGACTACATAACTATTTTTTTATTTTTACGAAGGAATATAAATAAATAAAATAATATACACTTTTCGTTTTTTAAAATTTTACATATATTAGGGTAAATCATAGATAATTCTATATAAGATTCAGGTGTTACCTTATTACGAATCAGTTTAAAAAACTTATCACCATACATACCTGAATTATATAAAGAGTCAACTGTAAAATTATCCTTTAAAGTACACTTTACCACAGTAGATTCCTTGGGGAATGGTATATATTGATGAATAAATCTAGACTGGATAGGAGACAAAAGTTTATCCTTGTTTTTAGTGATAATAAAAAATCGTGTGTTTTTGCTATATACCTCAATCGTTCTGCGCAACGAATATTGAGCATCAATGGTCATATATTCGGCATCATATAATATGACCGCTTTAAATTTAACATGAGTAGGATTTTGAAATTTAACGAAAGATGATATACTGTCTCTAATAGTTTTTATACCTTTGTTAAGAACACAATCTAGTTCAAGAATATATGTTGGGTCGTTATTAAAATGTTTTATTTTTTGTTTTATATTAAAATCCTCAACGTTCCCAAAAAATAATATATGTGGTATATTTTCGTTGAATTCATCGAACATTGATATAATTATATTATTGTTTTTATATAATGGTTGTAGATTATTCTGTAGATTATATTACATTTCCAGAACGTAACATAGATATCCAAGAGCGCATATTAAAACATGCCATGCATATGTGTTATAATAATTTTGCGTTCTCTACCCGTGGATACGCAAATAATGGTACGTCAATCAATTCATTGAAGTATCATAAAGCGGGTAATTGTGTAGCGTTTAGTATGCTATTACAAAAATATTTAAAAAATAACTATGATATTGTAAGTCATTTAATAGTAGCCTCTGTTCCAAATAAATGGAGAACCAAAGGATTAAACGACGTATGTCATTGTGCATTATGTGTACCTATAGACAAAGACAAATGTTACATATTAGATTGTGCTTTCTATATGAATGAACCAATTTTAATGGACTTAAGTTCAACATCTATTCAACGAAGTTCCCTAACCGACATACATAAACAAGAACCGTTGGGGTATACATATAGGACAATAATTAATAGTGATGATAGTGAAAATGTATTGCCCGAGACACCTGCTTGTGTATGTTCTTTTGAACAAAATGATGATACATGGAGTTATTATTTAAATGAAATATTCAACCCAGACGAGTGTTTAAGCATACCATATTATAATGCTACTAAGGGTAAAGTTATCCATATAGAAACTAATATACAAAATGGTAAAATAGTTAGGGTAAATTAAGCAACACTATGTAACGAGTGAGTATATGGATTATTTTTAAATGCTTGTACTAAAGACTCATCTACATTTTGTTTATTTTCATACTCCTGCGTTATGCGTGTGTTGTTTCCGACAATCTGTATGTCATTAGGATTATATATTGCGGACTGTCTAGTATTCTCTCTTTCTCGTGACTGTAAGTTCACATTAATTTGGTTATTAAACATATTTGTGTTACCTACAGGCGCTCGCTCTTCAACCGTCTTATCTATCATAGGTGAATAAGAAGGATTTGTTTCGGATATTAAATTTACACCCTTTGCCCCACCAACATGAGAATGATTCGTTGTAGTTCGTTGTGTTCCAATAACATATGGGTTCGATACCTTATATCCGTCAGAAGATTGGTTTTGTACGTTCATGTGATTTAGTGAATGTGGATTCATTTCACGATTTGTTGTGGGTAGGTCGTTTGCTGTGTGTGGAGTTGGATTGATTACTGTATTATTAATGTTACCCATATGGTGATTATGTATGGTTTCACCCTTTTTAGTTGGCCTCATAGTATTTACTATAGGAGACACTACATTAGAGTATAGGTTATTTTTTACGTTACCAAAATACTCACCCATATTATTGACCGTGCGGTTATTAGCTAAGCTACTAAACCCTTCACGGCCGTGTGACTGTTCTGGGTGAATACCAGCACCACTTAAGTTAGATAGTTGTGTTGCTGGTAATTGAACCTTGTGTACTTCTGTTTTTTCGGAAGGTGTTTTATAGGTTGTGCTATTTGCTCCCTTAACACCAAAGTATGATACAGAAGTGTCTTCTCTATTTTCATTTGTCATCATCTGTTGCGGTTTAGCTACAGTGCGTATGTTTCCACGTGGAGCACCAAAAGCCTCGATATTATTATTTACGTGATATGTGTCCGGTTTCTTATGTGCCACCTTTCCTAAAGCCATTGGATTGTAATCCTTTGGTTTATATGCAGGTGCTTGATAATTATTTTCATATGAGACCTTTGGATTATTTAAAGTTCGTAGTTCATCAACCGACTTGCCTGTCGACTCTTGTCTGTATTGGTATGCGTTATTAAATCCCATAGTTCCAGGTGCTTCGTGTATTTCTTCCCAAGGTTTTGTGTTGCCATATTTGGATGAACCATTTACACGAGACTGCATAAAGTCGGTGTTACTTTTATTACCATAAACATTCTGCATATTGTCGGTCGGCTTAAAGAATGCCGATTTTTCTTGCTTCTCAATCGCATTACTGCCTCCTCCAGTATGGTGGTCTAATATACTGTCTATTGCTGTATCCTCAAATTGATGTCCGTTACTTTTATTTTTATAAAAAGGTTTCATGTTGTTATGCGTCATAGGTGCTTTCTGTGTGGTCATATGTTTTTGATGAGATGTAGTGCTGTCAGTATATTTCATATTTAATTTACTCTTAAGGTGATTATTTTTAAAGGTGGTTGTATCTTGTTCAATATTGGACATTCCTTCTGGTTGAGGGTCTTGATTAGATAATAAATAAGCAACACCGAATAATACTCCGCCTATAACTAATTCGCTCATATTATACTATATTACTTTTTATTTTTAGTAAATTGGTCTTTTTCAAGACGGCGAACGTCCACTTCAAATGATTCAAATATATGTCTCTGAGGATCATCTAATAAAATATGATTCCTGTGCTGTGTTGCCTCACGATAATGCCAAGATGGGTGTGTAGATAATGTCTCTGATATGTTAAATGATGCAGATGAATGATTTGTCTTCTTAGTAGGAACTTTTTTATTAGGCAGTGTATGTCTGCTTAAAGGTTTATTGGTTCCCCTTAAGTCACCTTCTAAGTTACATGTGTTTGTGCGTAAGTTACCACCCCATTTTTGAAGACGAATGTGTGGGTCTTCTATAAATGCCAGTTGATTACCAGGTGTATTTAAATGATATATTCCAGTGTAAACAGATTCTTCTAATCGTTTTTGTTGTCTAGCATCATCGCTCGAAAAACGTGTAAAAGCCATATTATATACATATAATATAATATAACTAAGATAGATATAAAGGCCGGTCCGTTGTTATGTGGCTAAATGGTGTTGGTAAAAATACATTAGGTCTATCAAATAACGGTACTGATTTAATTTCTTTTTTATTTGGTGTGGCCGAAAATGAAGCACCTTCTAGATTAGATGACCGTATACCTCTAAGCATACTTTCAACATCAACCGCATTAGAACCTTGCTCTTTCATGGTGAGGTTTGGGTTTGCTCCTAGTTCAAATAAAGATGCTTTATTTATAACCTTATTGGTTGTCTCGTGATTAAAAATACGACTATTCTGTGTTTTTTTTAAATTATATTCGGTTTGCTGGTTAATGTTTCTAGTAGAAGCCATGTTATAATAAGATTACATTTTTTGGGAATACTTATCGGTTTTATAAATATTCCTAGTATCAATACCTGCGGTTTCCCAACCACTCTTTACCCCTTTAATCTTGTTTTTCATACCATCATTCATAGGGTATTTATTTAAATTATTAAAACACTGTTCATTCATCTGTACAACACTCTTTTTATCCTTAAATGTGTCTCCCATACGTAATTTATTTTCCTTGGACACTTCGGTATTGCCTCGTCCTAAAAAGGGAACGGTTAAAAATGGGCGTTCGCGTAAGGTTAATTTAACATTATCATTGGTTAATATTCCTTTTGATAAAACAGAACTTTCATTTACATTACATCCTAAAGGACCAATTCCATAAGTAGATTTATTTACAAACACATTAGATTGTCTCATAGCAAAATCAGCTCCACCTAAACATTTATTTTCAAATGGGTTAAATGTCATATATTTTGATGCTTCAGTATTCATAATATTATCTTGAGTATAAACAGATTCATCATTTCCAATACGGGATAGGTTATCAAACTTGAAATCCATTAATGTAGGCATATATAATATGATTTTATTTTAATAAGATACAATTGCTTTATCTGATGGTAGATCCTTAAAACAATAATCTAAAAATTTGGATTGGTCGTTATCTACAATGGTGTAAAAACTGCGCATATTATTTTCGAAGTTCAGTTCACCGCTTAGTCCGTCAAATATTTTACCTATATCATTATTTGATGAATTTATTTCTAAAATAGCTTTCTTTGTTGTATCATGTATATTTTTTTCAGAACCTAAATAATCTATGTGATTTGTCTCTGGTCTGCCTGGTTCAGCAGTTATCACATTTTTGTTATATATAGGCTTTGGTATCTCATTAACCAATGAATTTCCTAAAGGATTGTTGTTATTGATATGGATAGGTCCAGTATGAAACTCGCTGAACCCCTCTTTATTCATTTTATAATATAGAACTATCACGCCTAAAATAATTAATCCTAAGTATAAAACTACTTTGCGTTTAATAAATGCATAACCTACAAGAGACAATAAGATGGTGACACGAGACAACGCGTTAAGATTTTCACTAACAGATAAATTATCACTTGGTATAACCTGTTTTATGTTTGGGTATTTAAATAATATATCGGGCTGATTTAACCAAAAAGACATTATACTATATACTGATTATTTCTTTTTACGTTGTTGTTGCTTTCTTTTTGTTTTAGTTTTTTTCTTCGGTTCATTAAGCCCCATTTTTACCATCATCTCTTGTAGACCTGGAATATCCTTCATCGTTTCCATAATATTCATAGCTTCGGATTGAATATCATCCTTGTCAATATCACCGTTCTTAAATTTACCCTCAATTTTCGTTTCTATTTCTTTTGCCATATTCATCATCTTAGATGGATCTTGAAATAAATTTCGCATAAATTCTTCAGGGTTGTCACCAGTTGTCTCTTCAGCCATCTCCTTTGCTATAGAACCAATTTTACCTCCCATTAAATTTTGGATTTTTTCTTGAAACTCCTCTGCTGGGTCTTTTTTTTCATCCTTTAAAGATTCTGTTAACTTATTAAGTAAATCCATTTTATCTGTTTGCTTCATATTTTTATTACTTGTAGTTCCCAGGATTAATAATAAATACTTCCAAATAATATTCCTAGTGTTTTCACTAATATTAGATTTCATTAGAGGAGACAAATCTATACCAGGCAAAATATAAAATTCAGCCTCAAATAGAGACATATGTTTATAAATAATATCGAACATCAGTGGTGGATATACCTTCAGACAATGTTCATAACAAGTATTTCTATCTAAAGAATCTAATTTATCTTTTAATTCTGGAAATGTAGTTTGTAAATCAGCTGACAGGTCGGTAATTATTTTATTAAACTCTTCCATATTCTAAATTATAAATTAATTATTTAAATTAAAATACATATAACTTAATTGCGTTAATGATTTAATGTGTACCATAAATTCATTTACTATATCACGTTCCAATGTGTTATACATCTGTTTTAATGAATCAATAACGACTTCAAAAGAATTTACATATTCAGAACTAACTTTAGGTTTATCCAAAGAGTAATCTTTTGTTAAAAAATACTGTACATCCTTAGTAGATATATCCATATAATGTGGTGTAGTAATGTATGTATACCAAGATTTAATAAAATATTTGATATTCGTTTGTCTCATTACTTTATTTTTAAAATAAAATGACTCAAACTTCTTATTATTACCCATATGAGATTTTACAAATTCCAAAAATGTAAAATATCTTTCGTTAAATTGTTTAAAATAATTTTTTTTTTGAAGCATCATCTTATAATTATATATAATTATATATTTAATTGTCTTTTACTTTCAATTTGTGCTAAACTTTGGTTACGTTCCTGTTCAATCTGTTCGAGACTTTGGGTTAGTTTTTGTTCCTTCTTTGTCTCAAATGGAGCATTTACCGTTTGTATTTCACCTGATGCCGGAGCGTAGTTATACATTTGTCTCAACCCACCATTGCCGTGTTCGGCCAATAAATCCTCAGGGGATGTATCTAAGAAACTATATGTATCACTAGTGACACCTGTAAGGGATGTATCTTTACCTAACGTAAATGGATTAGGGTGATCGAATTCAGTTCGTGCCGCTTCTTCGCTTAATGTTTTACTTTGAGGTTTTATATAATCAGCTATTTCTTGTCCATGTAATATTTCTGATGGACTTATTACTAAAACGGGGACTCTATTTATCATAGGTGGTAAAGGACGATGATTATTCTGGTTATCAACTAAATAAGTAATATTGTTAGATACTACCCGTTTATCAATTGAGGTGTAAACAAACTCGGATTGTACGCCAGCCTTGTTTATCAATTCAAGTATTTCAGTAGAATGAGGACAATATTTACTATAATATAACTCCGGGGCCATTGATTTATTATAATAAAACAATTTTATATATTAAACTTAAAATTGATATAGATTTATCATAGTATATATATATAATGAATATCGAAAATATTTCACTTGTTAATGAAAAGATTGAATTTGACATTAAAGGAGTCCATAGATATATCCCTAATTCACTTAGGCGCACTATTTTATCTAAAATAGAATCTATTGTATTTAAGGGATTTCCACATGTAGAAAATAATATAAATATTACCACAAATACCACAAGATTTCATAATGAATATCTAAAACAACGTATTGAATGTATCCCAGTTCAAATCCCAAATTATACCAAGTTTGACACTTATATTAAACAATATGATTATGTGTTAGATGTAGAAAATGTAACCAGTGAAAAAATGGTAGTTACCACGGAACACTTAAAACTACGATTTATTAAAACAGGTGTTATAAAAAAACTAAATTTTTTGCCATCAGATGGCGAAGATCACATTCCTATTTGTTATCTTTACCCTAGAATTAGTCAAAATGACCCACCAGAAAAATTATCGTTATCTATTAACCTTACTAAGGGAAGTGCCAGTGATAATGCTAGCTGGAATGTTGTCTCTAAATGTGTGTTCTTCAACAACGAGGATACTGATGAGGTACAAAAACAAGCGGCACTTATTACAGATAAATCTAAACAACGAGATTTTATGCTACTAGATGCTCAACGAATTTTCATCAAGGATTCATTCCATATGCATCTAGAAAGTGTCGGTATTTACCCATGCCCCGTCATAATGACATTAGCATGCGATGTATTAATTAAGACACTTACGGCAATTGAAGAGGAAGTTGATGGCACAAAATACACACATAAAAATGATTTAGTTATCCCAAATACTCATCTTATTTACTTACATAATAATAATAACACATTTATGGTAAGATTAGAAAAGGAAGATTATACTATCGGAACGTTGGTAGAATATGGGTTATTTAAACAGACGGGTATTAAAACTGTTACCTTCCTTAAGGAACATTCACACGATACCCACTGTTTTATATCCGCTACTTTAAATGATGATGTCATGGATGAAGAAGAAGAATTTAAAAAACTTTTAAAAACCGGATTACGTGATATAGTGAATATTTATACGACTATAAAAAATAGATTTGAAAATTAATAATATGATAGTATAATAATGAATTATGGCAATATTTTTAAATTAACATCAGATTCTGACTTATTTTTTATAAATAGGGTCAATGGAAATGACAGCTATGAGGTCATTAAAGAAGATAAAGTAGATGAAATTATCACAATGGAAATAAAGCCAGACACATATACACTATTATACACTCCTTTTACTAGTTCATATGTAGTATTAAATCAACTACAAATTTCACAAGAAATTACAGTAATGTTAACCGATGGAACTAAGTCGGTAGGTACAATTAAACATATAAATTACAAAGACGATGTGGTCACATATGAAGAATCTCAGGTATCAAAAAGTATTGCTTTTAATTTTAAAGGTATCCCAGCAAACGTGATTAACGTATATATTAAAGAAAAACCTCCTCCTGTAGATGACAATAATAACGCACGAGCAACGTCTACACCAACTGCTGAAGCTGAAGAAGAAGACGAGGGTATACCATATTATTATTATACTTTAGACCAACAGGTAAACTATTTAAAACAGGATTTGGAGACACCAGAAATTATGAACAATAAAAAGGCATTAGGTAAGTTAAATAAATTAGTAACGCGGTTCGTTGAAATGAACTATAAATATTACAACGAATCTAATAACTATGTGTACCAACCACTTGATAAAAATTCTATGTCTAAATTCATAGATGGTCCAAATCCATTATATTCATTTGTTACGTCACATTTAAGTATCGATCGGTTTGATAAAGAAAAAGAAGACAAACGTAACTTGTCCGAATATTATTTAGCAACTGAATCAAAGGACACCCTAACTCATGTGTCTGAATTTGAATCCAGACCACTGTCTCTTATTAATAATTTATTACCAGATCGTATAAATGATAAGGTAAGTGATAAGACAATACAAAATAGGATATATATAGATAATACAGAGCCTGGTGGCAATGTAAATTTATATCCGGTCAAGTTAATTGATCCACTACGAGTAAACATTACTGGAGTATTGGTAGATTCTGTCGAATCACTACATTATCAATTAGCAAACGCTCCATCATCAAGTATCTTAAATAAAAGTACTAGTAAACAAGTGTCTCCAAATATAGTACCAACACAGGAATATCCAGAAGATAGTAAATGTAATATCTTGGATAAGGACACTCATTTATATAGTCATACACGTTCAATAAATGATAAAATACCTAAGATTACTCCATCGTTAAAGTCCATAATACAATGTTATTGTCAAGACAAATACTTGAATACTGACATTTTCTTAAAGAAATTATCTCTATTTGGAGTAAGCGAGCTAACCAACGAGGATCATAAAACATTTTCTCAGATTATAAAAAAATACATTGAACTTTACATAGACGAGGTAAAAATAGCCCAAACACATTTACCTCAAACAGATCATAAAAATCCTCAACAGATAGCCGATTACATATTACCTATTATGGAAAATAAATATTATAGTTTAAGTGAGCAACTGTCTTTAATAAACGAACGGCTACATATTTTTAAGTTGTCTCAAAAAAATATATCTCAAATGGAAGTAGATATACCAATCGAAGCGAGCGACAACACTATACATAAGATATATAAAACGGTAGAGGATTTAGAGACAAATATATATCCTTATATGGATTTACTTGAGGATGATTCGTTTATTACAACAAAAACTATTGGCCATCCAACTAAACCAGCAAGCGTAGTGTTATTTAATAAAATTAAACATAAATATACAGGTAAAACAAAAGATTTTAATGATTGGATAAACCGTGACGACGACATAAGCGATGATGACATAAAGGCTGTTATAAATAAATTTAAAATACAATATATCCTTCGTGAGGGAAATGTCGCGTATGTGTTATCAGATGGGAGTAGGTACATAAGAACATCAGATAACAAGTGGGTATCTGAGGCTGATTTTAAGGATCTAGAGACAGAGAAAAGTGCCTCACATACGATGAATCAATCCTTAATAAAGCATGCGCTCCACGAGGAATCTCTTAGCGACCGTGCATTTAATCAGCTTACAAATGTAGTAAAGCGTTCACGAGACATATTACAAAATATTAAACAAAAACACGATATTCAGAAAAAACAATTTAGTGGCATGGCCATTGTACCTGATGCCCCGTCACCTAATTCTGAGTTATTTCATAAAATTCTAGCTGAACCTGATTTATCTAAAAAAATGGAACACCTTATGCATTTTATTAACTTACATACGGTTAAAACCGACGACCCACATTGGTTGTTCTGTAAAACATCAGGTAAAAAACTAGTGCCTATGTTTTATAACGAGTTAGTTTTGGCATACAAGGTACACGAGTATGATAAGAAGATTGAAGAATTGTGCTTACGACAAGGTGGAAACGAAGGGAATGCGTATGTAGATAAATATAGTGGATACATAATAAAACATATAAATTTTTCGGATGATGAAGGATTTACAAAGGATGGACATAAAAATACATTTAGAGAAATAATTAAACAACCAGATGTAATTGAAATAGACACAGAAGATAAATTAATTTACGATAATATCAATAATATAAGTGAATTAATACACATATCATTTAGTCCTCAGGATATCAAGGAAATAATTTCTATTTATAATCGGGCTACAGAACAGCTACAGGAGTTACCCAAATTAAAGGTAGATCCACGTGTATCTATACTATATATAGTATTATGTTCTATGTTTGTGTATGCACAAATAAATATTACATCCGGACCGGGATACTACAACAACTGTAAACCTTCTCTGGATGGATACCCGTTGAATCCTGACTCAAGTAACATATCTGGTTTGGACTACTATTGTTGTATATTTAATAATCTTATAAAAACATCTTCATCTTACCCATGGGATTTACCAAGAAAAACAGCATTAAAAGCATCAGACTCCATAATGTATATGGACAACCTAATTTTAAAGGTTAATCCTACTATTATGGAAAAAATAACTAGAAAACGTTTAATGTCGAAGGATACTGGTGGTCACTTAAATAAATGGGAATTATTTTTACCGCGTATGAATTCTATTGTTCCTATTGTACAGCCAAAAGATGAGTATTACCATAGCTTAGTTGACGTACAATTTAAGATAAATGCGTATGTAAATTCCAAAAAATTATTATTATTAAACCAATTAAATATTGTTGAGCATAAAAATTATTTTTTTATGCCAGGAAATAGTTTAAAGCCCATGAAAGATACGCTGACTATTTTACCACCTCCACCAACAAATAATATCCGGCTTGTAGCATCATCTACGGACACTAAGAGTTACATATATAAGGTGACACCAACGAGAACAGATAACACAAAGTTAAAGATAATAAAACATAACATGCGACGACATCCTATACCAGAATATGACCCAACGACACATGGTGATGAATATTTGTTAAGTTATATTGAAGAAAACCCAAAATCTATATTAAAATATGACAAACTGAAAGGAGTGTCTCTAGTTAAACCACCTGTAGTAAAACATAATATCAAACACATGGAGGATATATATGACGATACATTATCTAAAAGTTATGCTCTACGTAAAGATATATCGTCATTTAAAAACGGAGACATACATTATAAGATAATGATAATACAAAACAAACTAAATGACGTGTTATATGTATTCCCACTCCGTTCTAGACCACCATCATTTAAACCTAATAAGTCTTGGGATATTTTGGGACAACATATAAATAAGCTGACAGCCGACGTTAAATCTACCTATTTCTTTTCGAAGAATATACCGGCATTAGATTTAACTGAATTCAAAAAGACATATGAAGCGATATCATCATTAACGGATATATCGAATGAGGCACGTTATGGAATGTTTAACACATTATTTACCAACATATTGGACGCATATGTTAAAGTAGATAAAGGGTATGTAAACTTAATAAACAAGCACTTTAAGTCAATAGACAAATTTATGAATAATAATTATGATGAAGTAAGTAAAATCAAATCTATTGCTCGTGAGGAAGAAAAACAAACATTCACAGATAAGTTAAAGAATATGTCTGCCATAGCTAGACAAGAATCTATGGAATTAAAGACACATAAATTAGGAATGTGGAGTGTGGGGCTAAATAAGTCCGTATTCGTGTATAACAAACATGAATTTGAGGCACAACAAATCTTAAAATCAAAGGAAGAATTAGCACAGGAAATTGACCAATTTGACCCCTCGTCTAACGACCCAGAGGAAGAACCTGAGATTGCTCTTTCTATAGATGAGGAAGGTGATGAGGCGGATAGAGAAGACTAATAAATATATACATAAGTATATATAATGTTAAACAAGTCTGTCTTCACGGTAGTTGTAATAATGTATGTGGTGTTGTATTTGATAATTAATCAAATAAAACCTGATTTTATCTTTAATAATCTAGAAGATAATTTAAGACAGTTTGGTATTGGATATAAGGAAAAAACCATATTTCCATTATGGCTTGTTTCAATAATATTAGCAATATTTTCTTATTTTATCGTGTGCTACGTATATCATCTGAAATACAACTTATTTATTCGTCATCCTCCTCATATTTAGGAACACATTGTTGAGACAAAGACACATTAAGGCTTATTAAACTAGTTATTATTGCTGTAAAGAAAAACCAAACTGTTATCGTTTTCATTTGTATTGTGTCATCATTTTTCTCGAACATATTATTAAAATACTTATGCCAATCCATAACATATACCATAAGCATAAATATACCTAAAATAATAGTAGTTACAGAACCAGTATTAAGTATTAACGTAAACCCCGACATTTCACAATTTTTATTATACACTCGAATATATTGAGAATTAATTATAAAATTAAAACATAATGCACAGATGTAGTATAGTGGTCCATACACAAAAATATTTTCGATACCAACATCTTTATCTGCCAGCAATAATGAGACACCACATAACGTGCCATATAATATGGTTATCATAATAACCGGTTCTATTGTAGTAAGATCCATAATATATATAATGTATATATTATGAGTGCTAAACTTGTCGAACATACAACTAAACATTCAATGAATGAATATTTAAGTACGTTAAAAAAAACAACCGAATACAAGCGTAACATTATATTTAATTTAGGGATATTTATAGCTTTAGTATCTATAGTGGGCTTCATGTTATATTTAAAATATAAAGAGCGGAACAATGTAGAGTTGGCGAAAAAAAAAGAAATCGAAAAACGTGATTTCATTATAAACCATATACAACTATATCAAAGCATGAAATCTAATTATCTATATTAATATTAGTGTATGTCAAAAAAATCGTCATTGATAGCGTTATATGAAGCGGAATCTAATCTAATAGACATAAACCATGAGGAACTTGACAAAATAAACAAAATCGTAACAGCTCCAACTAAAAAACCACCTCCAGATAGCTTTAAACAAGAACTAAAACAGTTATCTGATATGAAGAGAACGTTTGGGAAAAAAACATATCCTAATGATAACTACAGTGATATTTATAAGGAACAATATATGCCATATTTTAGACAAACTCATTTAACCTGGTTGCCAAGATGGACCAAGGACGTTAAATATATATAGGGAATATATATAATGATATTTAAATATTTAAATTTCAAATGGTTTCTTATTAGTATGGCTATCGGATTATTTTATATATATATTGCTGAAGAATATAAAACAACTATACTTATATATCCTACACCTGATAAACTTAAGGAATATCAATACAGAGACAAAACGGACAATTGTTTCAGTTATGATTTAGAGCAGGTTGAATGTCCTATTAACGTTAATAACATACCTATCCAACGATAATATTTATATAATATAATGATTAAAATAGATGAATTCTTTAAAACAAAAACAGGAATGAATATGCTGTCAGTAATATTAGGTTTAGGTATTGCTGGTATGTTTAAAATGAGTTGTGACAACCGAAGTTGTCTCGTATATAAAGCTGGGGACTTATCTGAGAACAACATATTTAAATATAATAACAAATGCTACAAAGCTACTGAGAAAATGGAAACGTGTGATAACAAACGACATATAATAGACGTTTAATAAATAAATATTTAATGTTTGTTTATTAACAATGGAGACTCATACAACTAGTATTGGTGACCTGCCTATCGACAACGAAATGAGTGATTCGTCGTTCCCTGAAAATACACTACGAAGTGCACAAAGTCATGTAATTGACCCTAACGTACATCAGGAACGAGTGCAGTTCGAAAATAATCCAACGCATATAGAATCACCTATTAAATCACGGGACTTGACCGACATACATAAAATGATTATTTTGGCAACCATCATGTTTATTCTCTTTAACGAACAATTTATTAAAGATTATTTAGTAAATATCCTCACGGTCATTTTAGGTAAATATTTTAAAGAAGATAAATTTGGTTCTGTCATATATGGGTTACTATTTGGATTAGTTATGTATGTAATTACACTTGTTGTTGATATATCATCTATAGATTTTTAATATTACCACAATATAATGTGTGGTGGATGTGAAAATTGCGTATGTGGTGCTCAAGCACAGAAGTGGAAGAGGTCGTTACTTGGTGCTCTAATCGCGTTTATTGTATTTAACCCACTAATGTATCGGTGTGTAAATATGTGTCTCCCATTTGTTACCGCAAATAAATCTGGATGTCCTAACGCTGTTGGTTTTTTCATTCAACTTGTATTATTTATGCTTATAATTAGGTCAATAATGTAAATTTAATTATAACTATTGATTATGATGATTAATAGTTATAGCACACACCAACATTACTATAAAAACAGACTTAATAAAGAATATGATAAATTATCTAAAAAATATAAATCTATAATCAGAGACAACCTATTATCCTATCGAATACACAATATGAATATACACGTAGATAATCGTTATCCTTTTTCAGAACCTATTGTATCTATAAATAATACACCATATATAGGATATTATAAAAAAATGAACGATATATATAATTTAGACATAACAATAAGAGACATATCGTGGATACCCACATTACCAATGGTATGTATGATAAAGGATTGTCGTAAATATAACATATTATTCTCCAATGAATTTAAAAAACTGATAACTCAAGATAAAATACATGACAAATTTGATAATTTGATTTATGAATTAATTTTTAGTTATCTATAATTTGTCTCTACTTTTGTCTCTACTTTTGTCTCTACTTTTGTCTCTACTTTTGTCTCTACTTTTGTCTCTACTTTTGTCTCTATGATTTGTCTCTACGATTTGTCTCTACTTTTGTCTCTACTTTTGTCTCTATGATTTGTCTCTACTTTTGTCTCTACGATTTGTCTCTACTTTTGTCTCTACGATTTGTCTCGTATCTTCCTAGTGAGTGGCTGATATCTTAAAAATAATGTTTTATAGACCTTACTACTTTTATTATGTTTATACATTTTATACTTTAACATTTTGTCTCGTTTAATATCTTCAAAAGATGGTTGATTTCCAACACAAGGCATATAAAATCGTTTCAGTATGTTAGTTTTATTATTTGAATGTATATTCTCAAGCAGTTGACAATACGATAAAATTTTTTTACTATCTATATTTGGTATATTTAAATAAATTAATGCGAAATATACACTTAAAATAGAATCTATACTGGCTACCCTATGTTTTTGGTTATTATATTTAATTATGTTATATGATAAACAAGCATTTGTTAAAAATATATACATAACTGGTTGTGAATCAACAGAAACCTTATAAATCTTATTGATGAACTTATAGTCTGGAGTAACTCGTGTTAT